>Ga0257121_1001150_pt1 | contig 20701 bp, 23 predicted proteins | sample SI106_100metaG_FD_190180 | JGI IMG/M metagenome (GOLD analysis project Ga0257121, IMG submission 190180) | Marine microbial communities from Saanich Inlet, British Columbia, Canada - SI106_100 | ecosystem: Environmental > Aquatic > Marine > Inlet | place: Canada: British Columbia | collected... | reverse complement strand
TCATTATTAGCACCGCTATGTTAATAGTTATATCAGTTAATATTTGGCATAAATTACACAGAAATTGTCCCACAAACAAAAAACCCGCTACTACGAGGCCCTTGCTTAAAACCTTGTTCCTGGGCAAGAAAACAAGCCTAGAAATAAAGACGAAATACAGTTTCTGCTACACAGGCAAAACGTTTTCTATTTTCCACTTCTATACTGATCTCATTTAACAATTCTAAACTATTATTTTTTGGCTCTACACCGACTATACGAGTGCGTGCTCTGACTTTTGAGCCTGACTTTACCGGGTATGGAAAACGTACTTGATTCAAGCCATAATTCACCACCATCCGCGCTTCGGGAAATAAATTTTTCGCAGAATTAATGGTATTGGTCAATTTCGGGATTAAAGATAATGTTAGAAAGCCATGGACAATCGTTGTTTTGAATGGCGATTCTTTTTGTGCGCGTTCAGGATCAGTGTGAATCCATTGTGTATCGCCTGTTATTTCTGCAAACTGATTGATACAATCCTGATCGATCGTTTCCCATTCGCCTACATATATTTCTTTTCCCAGTTGTTCATGCAGTTCTTTATATACTTTTTCCGTCACCTTATTTTTGATGGCTATTTCTGATGGGACAGATATTTTTTTATCAAACGGGTTGAGATTGGTTATCCAGGGATTATTCAGTGTATTTGTAATTTTATCATTGATGGTATTAGACCAGTTGCGAAATCTGGGTTCTAATTTGGCCCTGAACTCGGTTGCGTTCTCTTGAAACCCTTCGGTTTTTTCTCTGATAAATTCGTAGACGTTCATTTATTTATGCGTTAATAATGTTAAAAAATTACTGCTTCGGGAAATTAAACAATACAAAAAATTTTACACAATGTGCTATTTTTAATGGCATCGCCGTTTATTTCACTAATGGCTGATTTAGCAATCATTAATTTACTCAATACGCCTCATTTTTATACTGATCTATAAAATCAGCATCGACCGATAACCTGTTAATTACTTTTTATAAGGGTCTGGCGAATTGGCCGTATTATAAATGGCCCATTCCCATGCCAATTTATCATCCTTAAATCCCCAGGAAACAAAAACGGTATTAACTAACTTATCCCCCGTCTTGTTTTCTGATGAAAATTCAAACCATCCATGCCCATATTTTGAACCATTGGGTACCGTGACCACCTCATAAATTTGATTTAATATTTCAATGTCACCTTTTCTTTGATCTTTGGCCTCCTGATGTATTTTAACCAGCTCATCAATGGATTGCGGGTTATCATTGCCCCATTGATTATGCACAAAGGTCGCACTATCGGTAAAACATGCTCGATAAGCTTTTAATTCACCTTTTGTAAAGTGCTGAACCGCTTTTTTGATCAAATTAATTTCGGGCCCCTCAAATGTAAACCCAGAAAGATCTTCTTTTTCTGTGTTCTTATTTTGTGCGAATGCGGAATTGCTGGCCAAAATCATGCAGCATATTAAAATCATGTATATTTTTTTCATTTTAGTATCCCTTCATTTTGTCCTTTGATTATTAAAGTTAGACGATTAAAGAACATTCAAACATCGGCTAACCACTTTTATTTGACCCAGAGGCGTTTCATTTTAGTAATACCATCTTCATAAGCATCCACTAATTTTTTTGCAATGACTGCCCAAATACTATTAACGATAGGGCAATAGTGACTTTAATCATGATAAAATCCCTATAGGTGTGGATTCATTACAATGTAATATACAAAACGGGTCTGTATTTTTTTGCCCAGAAAACCCTTAATTATATCTTAATTATTGAGAAAAATGCACTTTTTTAAGGCGTTTCATTTTAAAAGAAATAATAATTAATAGATGTTTCAAATTTTTAAATAACTCCATTCTTTTGAAAAAGGAACTCGAGTCATAAGTACTGAACCATTTTTAGTTACCAATAAATTATCACTAGGATTTACACCTATACCTCTTTTTGAGTCATAAAGACCTGGCTCAACACTAAACATCATCCCTTCTTGTATTGGAGTGTGATCACCAAGAGATAAGTAAGGCGCCTGGTGGCCTTCAAAATTCAGGCCAGTCCCGTGTCCAGGCCTATGATATATATAATCTTGCATTCCATTATCAACTTGATGCTTATGAACTTTGTAAGCGATATCTGAGCACAATGCACCTGGCTTTGTTTCTTCAACCATGATTTGAATTGTTTCTGAAACAATTGACCACATTTTATCCTGATTTTTGGAAACAGGATAAATTTGATAATTTCTATAGGCTTCACCTCCACAACCACCTATTTTTATATCTGTATTAACATATACTGGTTGACCTTTTTTGACAGGATTATAAAATAGTTGATTTGGATGTGGATATCCAGTTGAAACGCCAGCTCTTACATATTCTGAAGTGACTTCTATTCCGACAGCATTATGAGGTCTCCCATCATAAAAAAGATCCTTCATCAATAGATTTATTCCATATGTCTTTAAAGCCTGACCTATTTCAAAATCATTAGTATTTGTTCCATGTTCTAGAATATAATCTCTAGCGAAAGCATGGATTTTATCAAAATAACGATAGGCACGTTGGGTCAAAGCGATTTCATCTTTAGTTTTAATAATTCTCATTTTTTCACAGATACTATTGATATTTATAAACTCTGTTTTAGGAAGTATTTTGGCGATTTGTTTTAATTGGCTATTTGACAAATTCATATCAGTAGCGATCACCTTACTTGACAAACCTTTATCTTTTAAGTGAATTAATAACCATTCAAACAAATCCACTTGTCTTCCTGCAACAACCTTACCTTTATTTGGATAACCACCTTCACCATGAGGATAACAAAAATAATATTTATTATCTGTGGCCCACCAAGAGTCAATTAAGTCTCTATCAATTCCAGGTGAATACCAATAGGCAGTATCTTTTTCATTTAATGGAAATAAAACCCAAGTCGTTCTTTCGCCACTACCTCTAAAACATCCAGAGAAATAAACTTTATTGACATCACTTTCAAGTAGAATAGCATCTACTTTTTTTTGTTCAAGTTGATTTTTTAAATTTTGAACTCTGGAATAGTACCACGATAGAGGGAGCCTATCATAACCTTTAGGTGCAGGTTTTGGCTGTTTTCGATCTTTAACCAATAGTGATTCAGATTCTCCAGGAATTCTAGATAGGTTATTTGCATTTAAGCTTATCGAGGCCAATCCTAAGCCCATATTTTTTATAAACTTTCTACGATCAATAGACATCAGCTTTCCTTTATTTGAGCCAGAGGTGTTTCATTTAATCATTCCTTAACAGAAAAATTTTCCCATTCTTGTAAGTTCTTTCTAACTCTTTCTGTAAAATCTTTGTATCAGTTAAAATTCTTGTTGATGATATGGATGATTTGACTGACTTACTCCTTATTGAAAGGTATTCTTTTTAATGCTATCTCACCATTACTCATAACAAAAACAACATCTTGAATTGTACGAATATTTTTTAAAGGATTTTTGGTTACAACAATTAGGTCTGCTTCTTTTCCTACTTCAATAGTTCCAGTTTTATCAGCAATCATTAATAATTCTGCACCAATAATTGTTGCTGATCTAATTGCATCTATAGGTTTCATCCCGAGATCTACAAAGTTTGTTATTTCCATTCCAACTCGCGTTGTACTATTTGGTCCATATCGAGTATCTGCACCTGTTGCAATTTTAATCCCCATTTTATAAGCTGTTTTAACGGTAGTTTCCAAAGCTGGTAGCATATGTTGTCCCCTAATAAAAAGTACAGGATTATCATAATCTCCACCGGGCTCAGTCAAGTCAACTACAGTAGTAAATGTTGGAACTAAATATGTGCCCTTTTCTTTCATAAGAGATAAAGTTCTTTTTGATAAATAAGTACCGTGTTCAATACTCCTAACGCCTGCCTTAACTGCAGCGTAACCTCCTTCATCTCCATGCGCATGAGCCATAACTGGAATATTATACTTACGTGCTTCATCCACAATAATACTTAATTGCTTTTCAGTATAAGTTTGTTTCCTTGGATCTGTATATGGTAGCCCAGCACGCTCAGTACCCCTTGTTTTAATAAAATCAACACCTCTATCTGCGTTAATTTGAACAAGCTTTCTTAATTCATTTTCCTTATTAACACCGTTTACAAGATTAGCAAGGCGTACATCTGCTAAAATTGTTTCTCCAAGATTTGGTGTTACAAAAATACCTGCAGCAATCATATCAGGCCCAACTAATTTTCTAGCCTTGACCATTTCACGTATGGACACATCCTGAAAACTAGATGTACTTGCACTTCGAACTGTAGTTACTCCTGATTGTAAAGCACGCTTAGCAGCATCTAATGAACTAATATGAGTATGGGCATCAATAAAACCAGGAAGTATATACATTCCATTTAAATCAATTTCTTTATATCCTTTGGGTTTTGATCCAATATTCTTTATTGACTCAATCTTTCCATTTGAGATAAATACCATCTTATCTTTTTGTACAGTTGAGTTAAGTCCATCAATTACATTAACATTATAAAATACAATTTTTTCCTGAGCCATTAAATAAGACATGGAAAAAGAAATAATTAGTAATAAAATATTTTTCAAAGAATATTTATTTAACATGTTTAGTGTCCTTATCTTAGTTTAGCTAATATATAAAATATAAGAAGAATAAATTCGATTAGCACTTCCTTATCATATTCATATGCTTAGATCAATAATAAGGCTGCTATTTTATAACTTGGTTTTAGCTAAAAGTGCCGTGAAGAGGCTATTTGAGCCAGAGGCGTTTCATGTTAACTTATTTGAACCTTTGCCATGGTTTCAAAATTTACGTACATATTCTGTTCATCCATCTTTTCTCTGAACCCCAAAACAAAATTTTCAAGCCTCTTCCATCTAAAACCTACTGCTAACCAGTCAAATAATAGCCGTTCATTAAAAAGCGCATTCTTATAAAGAGTACCAATCGTCTCATACCAACCGCATACCTTTGTAACATATCCATATTCTTTCGTCCCAGGTGGATATTTTTCTACAAATTTTGAGTAGCCATCTATAAAATCGTCACTCCAGAGCCAATTAATAGCTTCATCAATTCCAGAAGTTGCTCCCCATTGAACAAATTTGAGCATTAAGTCTGCGTCATCATAGGTAGGTTTATTCATTGTCTATTCTCCTTTATTTGAGCCAGAGGCGTTTCATTTAAGTCTTAAAGCGATGTCATATCGTTGTGCTACATTGTCCCAGTTGACAATATTCATTAAAGCATCCACAAAGTCACCTCTCCTATTTTTATATTTCAGGTAATAAGCGTGTTCCCATACGTCAATGACCAATAGTGGAATTGCTCCCCAAACTGTCAACTTTTGATGATTCTCACATTGGAGAACCACCAAATTATCTGAATAAGGCTGATATGCAAGAATCCCCCAGCCACTTCCTTCTATCGATTTTGATAGTTTTGCCAAAAGTCTCTGCATTTTATTAGTTGAGCCAAAATCCTTTTCAATTCTCTTAAGTAAGTTGCCAGTGGGTTGAGATTTCTTTTTGGCCAAATTTGTCCAGAATATGCTGTGCAAAATGTGACTGGAGAGGTGAAATGAAAGTTTCTTTGTCCAGTGGTCAGCCATTATTAAATCACCACTATCCATTACCTTTTTTATCATTTCTATATCTTTGTTCGCCCCTTTAACTGCACCGCCGTGATGAAATGAATGATGCAGATGCAATGTTTCTGCATCCATAAATGGTTCGAGGTCGTCAGTATTGTAAGGTAGTGGTTGGTGGATAAAGTTTCCGTTTTCGTCCGTTAGTTTATCAATGCCATTATTATTTATATTCTCAGCAAAGACGGAATTTGAGGAAAAAATTGTCGCCCCCGTCAGGATAGCGCTTGTTTTTAAGAATTCTTTTCTGTCCATATTTCCCATTTTATTTGAGCCAGAGGCGTTTCACATTGATTAAACCAATTCCATTTTAGCAGGTTGAATTTTTAGTTCAGGATGTTCCTCCAATGCCCAACTCCAAACTCTGAAGTTGGTTATAAGTAATATCAAAACAATAATTAGAAACCTAATCCTCACAGTAGAATGTAAGTATTAATGTAGAAAAAAAGGGGAAAACAAAAAATCCCGCTGTTGCGGATTTTGATGATTTATAGATATTTGTTTTCTAAAACCATCCAAATCTAATAAGGGATTTATTGGCACGAAGGGAAAAACCAGCCGCAAGAAAAATTAAGGAAATAGAAACATAAGGATGGAAACGATTATATGTTTGTACGCCAAGTATTATTGCTGTAATAACAAAAAATAGACATACTGTAGCTAATTTTTTTCGTTGCAATCTGAATGGTGCAAGTTTTTTTGATAATTCTTCAGGAGCTGGTTCACCAGGTGATAATGAGATTAATAGATTTTCAATTTTTGGTTGAATAGAAAAATGAACATATGAAAGTAAACTCATCAAAAGTACTAAAATGAGTGTTTTTACCATTAAGACCCAGTTAGTCAAAATGGCTGTTAAGCCCGACCCTAAAAATAAAATAATTGCCCCAGAGATTAAGACTGTCCACTGAAATACGAAGCAGCGAATAGCGCCTCGTTGAATGATATTTTCAAAATAACGGTCTGTTCCATAATTCAAAGATGGCCCCATAAGAGCCCTTTCATTTACGATAATTAAATTGAATAACGGAATTGACATAAAGACAAAACTAATAACATGTAAAAATTTTGCTATGTTGTAAATATGTTCCATTTGTTTCTGCCTCTTGTAATCGGACACTATAATCTACACATCATCCCACAAACAAAAAAGCCCCCGTGAGGAGGCTATTTGAGCCAGAGGCGTTTCATTTAATAGATTTTATGTGTATTAAATCTCCCAGTAACTTCATAGCAATCACCTTTTGGAATTAGTAACTCCTCTGACTATTAAAGGTATCTTCTTGTGGTTTATCTTGTATTGGATATGGGTCAGATATTTCATAATCCCTTTGATTTTTACCATCACGATGAAGATTTTTATAACTAATTTTTTCCACTACAGAATGTTTAATACATTTCTTAGAAATTGAATCTGGGGATTGAAGAAAGAAAATTTCTTTATAATCTTCATCACTATAATGGTGTACTTTAAATTTATTGTCTAATAAGTGTCCACCATTAATAAAGAGTGCAATACTGAATAATAATTCTAATATCATTAGAAAACTTCTCCTCCTAAAACATAGCTAACATAAAATAATAAAATTATCATTTTCTTCAATTTATTCTCCTTTATTTGATCCAGAGGTAATCAACTTCTATTATACACTTCTTTAAAGAAACCTTCTTTAAACCCACCTTTTAAGTCTACATGGATTTCTTCAATCAACTCATCAACTGTTTTTCCTAGTTTTTTACCTTTAGCCACTTCATCAATACAATGTTGAAGCTTATCTCTCAATGATTCAACATCACGCTTATGGCACAAATCTCCATGACCTGGAATGATGATTGAATCTTCATTTGATAATTCAATGATTCTATCTAGTGTATTAATAAAACCTTTGACACTACCACCATTTGCAAAATCAATAAAAGGAAATCCATATGTAACAAATAAATCACCAGTGTGAAATATATCAGCATTCTTAAAATGAATAATAGCATCGCCGTCAGTATGACCTGATCCATTATGAAATATTTCTATTAGTTCACCTTTTAAATCTAGTTCTAAAGCTTTTTCAAAAGTTATGGAAGGAAGCGCTTCTTTAGGATGTTTTGGCTGAATAAAACCAGAGGATAAAGTCGCATCATCTGAAAGCCTTTTTCTTACGTTTTTATGTGAAATAACAGGGATTTTCAGTTTACTAAAAGCTTTATTTCCATCCACATGGTCATAATGGAAATGGGTGTTGATGATATATTTAATATCCTTATTGCTTATTTTTCTTAAAGCTTTCATTACATGTTTTTTAGTCACTTCCCATTGGTCATCGACTAATACCAATCCATCTTTTGCTACAAAAACACCAATATTGCCTGCCACTGCATCTATAGGCTTAATCATGTAGTAATTTTTTTTAATTTTAACCACTTCCTCTTTAATATTTTTATTTACATCACTTTCTCTTTCTTTAAATTGATCATAAATATGTTGGGCGTTTATATTAAACGCAGTAATTAAAAAATATATTATTATAGATTTTTTCATTATTTCTCCTTGAGTGTATTGATTAGTATTCTATTCAAAAGGTGGTCTCTTATTGGGGTAATATTTTCATTCGGAATCCAAGAGATTTAAACCACGATCTATTAAATGTTTCTTTTTACTATTTATTTTGGAAATTGATATTAACGCATTTCTAACATCCGTGTACTCTTTTGAACCTTTTTTTAATAATTCAAGTATTTCTAAAAATAATAACCATGATTCAGATTTTTTATTTTTTAAGATAGTAATTATTTCTTTGATTCGGTTGAAATATTTTACAGTTCCACGAATCGACCTTATTTCTTTATAAATTAAAAATTCGGATTTTTCTTTTTCACTATATTTAATATTTTTGGCAGTTTCTTCTGATTTAGATGGATATACATCAAATTTAGTTTTATCTGCTGAACCAGAGAATACAGATGAAATCTTTATCCCAACTGCCATATCATAAATTCCCCATTCAGGTTGAAATAAAACATCCCCAGTTGGGCTTGTAACTGTACAGTTTTCAAACGACATTAACACATTTTTTTCTAATTTTTTATGAATTTTTTTAAGGACACCATTAACCTCAATACCAGAAACGAATTCTAAATGAACGACATGTTCTCTTTTTATATTTAATTTAATTAAATCGTATTCTGTTGCATCTTCTAGGGGGATCATTAAATTACAAATTGGACCAACGGGAGATCCAAATCCTTCGGTATGGTAAGATATTCCATGCCCATCTAATTCTTTATTATTTACAGAAATTTGGGTTGGCCCGGTTGTTCCAATATATATTTCTTTATTAATTGAATTTTTTTGTAATCTTGTAAATAGTCCAGAAACTTGTAATCCAGAAGAATATTCACAGGTAGAAATAATTTCAGAATCTATAGCAACCTGTACAGATTCAGCCCCACCTTTTCTAAAACACATTTGATCAGCAAAATCTTCTAAAACTTGCGTTAAATGACGGCAACTTTTTGTTACAAATAATTGAGGTTGTGGATTTGTAATGTCATAAGGTGTGTTTACTGCATCAACTGTTAAAGGTATTTTTTTTACCTTTTCATCATCCAAACACGATTTACTTTCACTTAAAGAAGATAAAAGACCTGCACCATAAATAGTGTAATTATCAACGGTTCCTACTAAACCATACTCAACAGTCCACCAATGAAGTCTTGTTAATAGTGCAGACTCTGAAAGAACCGTTACACTATTTAATATATTATTTATATCTTCCTCTGCTTGTTTAATCTCTTCTTTTGTAACCGACGGAGAACCTTTAATAATTGATAAATGTCTTATTGCCTCATAAATTTCTTTATCCTGCTTAGTAAACATTGCTTTGACTCCTATTTCACCAAAACGCTGTAAATAAACAGAATATTCAGCATCATAAACCATTGGTGCATGCCCCGCAGATTCATGTACAATATCTGGTGCTGGTGTGTATAAAATTTGTTCTAAGGATCTCATTTCTAATGCAATTGGAAGAACTTTTAATGCTTGTAATTCCATAAAAGCTTGCGGTGGAATAAACCCATCGACAACAATTGCCATCCAACCAAGCTTATTTAAACATTTGTTCATTTCTTCAATGGATGGAATTTTTTCAATAGAGATACCTGTTTTTTCAAGGCCTTCATTATAAATTGGGTGTGCGCTAGATTTTAATTGATGTGATAGTTGTCGCATAACATAGCGCCAAACAGCTTGATCCTGTGCATTATAATATAAATCATAATCCTGAGTCGCGATAAATTGATGTAAATGTTTTGGTAGTTTTTTAAATATTTCTTTTTGAGAAAAGCTCATTATCAAATCCAATGTAAATTATCAAATCCGGTATTGATTTTCTCCTATCCAAAACCGACCCAATAAATAATAGCAGTGATATATACCTAATCATACCCAAATCTACACATCATCCCACAAACAAAAAAGCCCCCGTGGGGAGGCTATTTGAGCCAGAGGCGTTTCATTTATTCCTGAACTGGTTCTGGTTTAATCAATTATAAATACTTTGCTGCTATTGCTATAATAAACTATTGGTATTGCTCAAATAAAACACGGCCCTTAACGCTGGCCGTAATTATGTTTCGTTTTTTCTTCGTTGCGGTCGGTGGCAATGGGAGGCTCGGGCGATAATGCCGATATACGATCTTTTAGTTCTGTTGTCATATCAATATCCACAGATTTAAGCGAATCCTTCAACTGCTTTAAATTGCGCCCACCGATAATCGGTGCAGTTACTGCTGGGTGGCTGGCCACCCAAGCCACCGCCAAACTAACAGGCGAAAAACCCTGATCTTTGGATAGTAGGCTAAATTGTTCTGCAATATTAAAAATCTGGGGACCCCCATAACGCGTTTCATACATTTTATTTTCCATCAGGCGACCAACCTTGGGCCGATTTTTAATGCCGTATTTTCCCGAAAGTAACCCGCCACCCAAGGGCGAATAGGTAATTACGCCAACACTTTCGGATAGAGCCATGGGCAATATTTCTACTTCCGCCTGGCGTTTTACCAGGTTATACATGGGCTGAATGCATTCAAAGCGGTTCCAACCATTTTTTGCTGAAACACCCAACCCTTTTGCTACCTGCCAGGCAGCAAAATTGCTGGCACCCAAATAGCGCACCTTGCCTTGATGGACTAGATCTTCCAAAGCCCGTAATGTTTCTTCCAAGGGCGTCAAATCGTCAAAGCGATGCAAAAAATAAATGTCAATATAATCGGTCTTTAATCTTTTCAGGCTTTCCCCTACAGCGGTCATAATATGCTTTCTGGTACTACCTCTAGAAACAACATCATCACTGGTGGGGAAATAGGCTTTGCTGGTTATAATCAGCTGGTCCCTGCTGTCAGCCATGAGCTTGCCCAAAACCTTTTCGGATCGGCCTTTTTCATATACATTGGCACAGTCGAAAAAGTTGATGCCTACATCCCGGCAAGACTGGAACATTTTGGCCGATTCCTTCTCATCTGCCGGACCGCCGAAGGGCATGGTGCCCAGACACAATTGCGATACCTCAACACCTGTTTTGCCTAACAGCCGATATTCCATTTTTTTCTCCTTTATTTAACCCAGAGGCGTTTCATTTTTCTAATGAGATTATTACCTTTTCATTCTTTTCATGATTATCAACTTCTATAACAGTTCCAGTAAAATCAGGAGATTCAGAAAGTTTAATAATTTCTTGAATATCAATCCCTTCTTTTTGCAGTTCTTCTTTAGCTTTTTGTGGGATTAAACTTTTTACAATCTTTATAACGGCAAGGGGAATAGAAACAGTTGTTAATGGCTTTTTATTTCCTTGTTCAAATTTCTTAATACACAGTTTTGTCATTTATTCCTCCTTTATTTGACCCAGAGGCGTTTCATTTAGATTTATAAACTAATCTTTCAAAGTCAGTAAATAAATTATATGATTCTCTATCATTAAAAGGAAGAATCTGAGTGAAATGAAGTAGTGCAAACCCATTTTGATAATCAATTGTAAAATAGGTATTATAAAAACCAGCCCAATATGATGTTCCTTTTGGTCTTATTTTTGAATTTTCTTCATAGCCCCAAGCCAAGGTCCAATTATCATAATTATCAAAGAAATTATCTTTATCTCCTCTAGCATCATTATCGACATTACCAACCTCCACGTATCTGTGTTGTTGTTTATAGGTTTCAAGCTGAGGGGAATTCATTAAATCAAATGTTTCAGACTTTATAATAGTTGTATTGTTATAAGTACCTTTATTCAACATACAAATAAGAAATCTTCCATAGTCAGTTGGAGAACTAAATAAACCTCCTCCTCCATTGAACTTTTTTGTTTCTTTAGGTATTTTCTGAGGATTTTTAATTAATTCATTTGTTGACTTATCTCTTGTTGACGATGAAACAATAAGATGATGAAGTCCCTCAGGAACATTAAACCAAGTGCTATTCATTCCTAATGGCTCTGAGATATTTTTTCTAAAGTATTCTTCTAGACTAAGACCAGATAATTTTTCAACAAGTATTCCCGCCCAGTCAATACTCGTACCATACATAAATTCTGAACCGGATTCAAATAGTCTAGGATTGTCATCGTAATCCCATTCTTTTATATTGAACTTTTCTTTTATTGAATTCCAATCTCTTATTCTCTTGCTTGTAAACCAATAACCAAAGCCAGCTGTATGTGTTAATAATTGACGAAGAGTAATTGATGTTTTTGGTTGAATGAGATTATTATCCTTATCAAGAATAGGAATCTTACTCATCTCTGGTAGGAGTGAATCAAGTGGCTCATCTAAAGAAATAATGCCTTGCTCAACTAATTGCATAGCTGAAACTGAAGTAAGAGCCTTTGTCATTGAGGCAATTCTAAATATGCTGTTCTCATCAATATTTTTTTCATTTTCCCATATTGCGGGTCCTTTGGTATAAAATGTTGCGGTTCCTGTTTTATCAACTTTTCCTACTACAACAGCTGGTATAGGTGAATTATCAAAAAGTGTTTGAATGGATGTTGATAATTCATTTTCTTTATTTGATATATTACAAGAATAAAATAGAAAGATTATTACAAACATTCTTTTCATAACTAACTCCTTTATTTGAGCCAGAGGCGTTTCATTTAGATTTACTTTGTACAATTCTTATTAGTATACCAATTCCCACACCAATCATTATACAAATTTCTTGATGACCAGTAAAATACCCGATACATAATCCAATGAATCCACAGAATGAGACAGTATAATTATTTTGTAACCACATTAATTACGGCTATTTGAGCCAGAGACGTTTCATACTGGAAATTACACAGAAATTGTCCCACAAACAAAAAAGCCCGCTTCATAGATCACACGGTATATATATACCCCTATCGTTATATGCGGGAAGTACCCCTAGGGGGCGTGCCCCTATAAATGCCCCTAATTTGTGACTTTAATTGAATACTTATGACAAAGGATGAACTACATCAGGTATAAAGTAAAGGTCCATAAAAATAGAAGAGCCCCGTCCTAAAACAGGGCTCTCCGTCAGACATACATGTTGTCGGGGTGAGAGGATTCGAACCTCCGACCTCCTGCTCCCAAAGTATGTATTCTACTGTTGTTATATACTCTATAAATTACTATATAACTTAATATATAGATTTTTATATTATTAATTGTAGTTTGTTTTGTAGTTGTTTTTTATTGTATTATTGTGTAAATTCTGAGTAGAAATAACAACAATACCAACTACAAATCTGATGATCAAATCTAAAAGAAATTCCACCATTTATACTGATAGTAGAGGGATCAGTTATTATCAAACTTATTCATTAGAAAAAAGTAATGATGGTAGGAAGAAAAAATCTCAAAAATACTTAGGTAAGGTTAAAACTAAATCTGAATTACAACGGATTAAAGTTGAGTGGGATTTGTATTATGATGATGTTGATAAACAATACAGTAGTAAGAATCCATTTAGAAAACCACCTCAACCATTAACTACTATCAATGAAAGATTCATATCTGATTGTGAAGAAAAAGTAAAATTAAATGATATGAGTTATTCCACACTCAGAATTAATAGAGAAAATATGAATTTGTTTGTTAGGTGGTATGTTAATGAATATGGTAATAAACAGATTCATAGAATCATAACTAAGGAAATTGATGAGTATAGAACTCATAGAATCAATATGGGATTAATGGATAATACAATCTCAATCAATCTCCGTTCCATTAGAATATTTTTAAATTGGTGCATTAAGCAGAATTACATTGAGGACACCCCTTTCACATCAGATATAAAAATACCATCATATAAAAGTAAATCTGTTGATGATGTACCAATGAAAGATGATTGGAAAAGGATTTATGATTTTATTGAGAAAAGTATCTCATTTAAACCAACCAAATCTGCGGAGAAAAGAAAGTATGATTGGTTTAATAATAATGAGTGGTTTAAGTATATGATTTGGATAATGTGTAATAGTGGTTGTAGAGGTGGTGAGGTTAGAATTTTAAAATGGAAAAAAGGAAAATATGATAATCCATCTCAAAGTAGATCATACTCATATCTGAATAAGGAAATGGATATGATTCATATCTACTTTAAAAAATCTTATGGAACATTACCTCTTAATAAAAATCTACAATCCTTATTTAAAAAATTAAGTAAAGATAAGGGTAATGATGTTTATGTGTTTCAGAATCCCAAAACAAATGAACATTATGAAAGATCTGTATTTAATAAACTGTTTAGAAAATTAATGAACAATTTGGGTTTAGTAGATGATGATCAAAAATCAAAGTACTCACCTCATAGCATCCGTCATAGTGTAGTATCAGATTTATTGGGTAAGGGTGAGAATCTTTATACAATCAGTAAGATTCTCCGTCATAGTGATATAAGAACAACCATCAATATTTATGGTCATTTATTAAAAGAAGATGTATTAGAAAGTTTGGAAAAAATTGGGAGTTAAAATGACTGGTTCAGTAACTACTAAAAATGATAATAAAATGAATAAAACATTTGCACTAGCCCGTGTATCTACAACGTTACAAAGTGAAAAAAATGGTGGGACAGGAATCCAATACCAATCTGAAAAATTATCTCAGTACTCCACACTTCATAACCTAAACCTAATCAAGACTATCTCTGATGTTTGTAGTGGTGGTCTCGAAACAAGGGATGGAATAGAAGAACTAAAAACCCACATTGAAAATGGTGAAGTTGATATTGTCTTAATTTGGAATGTTTCCCGTGCATTTAGATCAATGATTCACTTCACCAAATTTTATGAATATCTTAAAAAACATAATGTTGAAATTATTTCTGTTAGTGAAGGTATTCGTTCCTCCCGAAAAGAAGGCGAGATGATGTTTGGGATTATGTGTTCTATTGCTGGATATGAAAAAGATTTAATCACAGAAAGAATGATGAGTGGAAAAATAACAAAAGTGAAGAATGGTGAAAGAAAGTTTGGAGCCAGATTACCATTTGGATACAAAAAGAATTATGAAGGTGAAATTGTTCTGGATCATAAGAATAGTGAGGTGGTGAAATATATATTCAAGAAAATGAATCTGTTAAAAAAGATGAAACATCTAACCCCTTATAAAAGGACCCATAGGCTATTAAAACTTCTAAAAAATAGGGGATTCACTTTCTATGGAGAAACATTCAAGGGTTGGAATATCAGAGATATTGTTAATAATAAATTTTACACAGGTGAATTAATATATGGAGATTTAATAACTAAACACTGTCATCCAAGAATCATATCAAAAAGGTTATTCAATCAAGTATGTTAATTCTTTTCCTGAAATGTTGATTTGATCTCTATTTGGGTGTTCTTTTCTTACTTATTCCTTTCCCAGCTTGATTAGGACACCACAGCCCATACAACTTAGCCCACTTTCTGAAGGTTTTATAATCACACCCAACTAGTATACAAGCTTGCCTCATACTTGGGGTTTGTTCAATTGCCCACTGGATCCTTCCTTTCCAAGGCGGTTTCCTCTCAAAATTTGATCTGGGTTGCAAATTTCCCTTTATTACATCATTTTCGTCAGGAAGTGGGACATATATACCCATTTATCGTTTTCCTGTGTTTTTACTATGCCCAGTAAGTACTGGGTGTGATATTTCTGTATATGGCAACACCCCTTTATTGGTTTCTAGTACAATTCCACCATATTTTTCAGTTTGAGCTAACAATATCCCAATTGACTCAATTGATGAGCTGATATCATAATCATCAGGAAAGTCGAAGTGATCTTCATCAAACCTATCTCTCAACCATTTTAATCTGTCTTCATATAAATATTCATCCTTGTACTGTCTGACTTGCTTAAATGAATCAATTATTTCTATCAGTAATTCTGATGGATTATTTATCATTTTCTATATCTTTCCTTACTTTTGTACTTAACATTCTCTTGATTTTAGGGGTGAAAGCTTCTTCAAGGGCGGATTTCGCTATATCCATAGAAGTTTCACGAGAGATGTTTGAATATGTGTTTATTGATAATTGAAGTTCTTTGAGCTTCTCCCACCAATATGAATATGGTTTATTTTTTGTAATCAATCCTTCTGTGTGATTTATCATATCAAACAATAATGTGAAATATTCGTCCTGATGAAAATCAATCTTGGATTTAGTTTTTGATAAACTTTTTTCAAGGTCTGATCTTTTCATATCAAATCCACGCCACTTCGTCTTTTATTTCTTCATAAAACCTGTAATCCAAATCCAACATTCTGGGTGATTTCACGACTTTATTTTTTATTAGTTCAGCCTGAACATCTTCTTTGGCTAATCCTTTGTGTTCTAACCCTTTGATGTATTCCACTAATCCTAATCTTCGTATCCCTTTATGAGCAATGAATTGTTCTTTTGTTTTGTATTTCATATTTTATTTCTCCTATTTCTATATGAATAACTTTCTGTATCTATAAATATAAAGTAAGTGTGTAAAACACACGATTATTTCCAATTCTTCTAAACAATTTTATTTACATTTTTATTGTGTTTTTCTCAAACTAACTGATACTTATAGTAGAGAAGCACAACAACACTAATAAATGTTTCAGGTGTTTATTATTTATTTTATCTAAATAGTATATGTGAATTTTGATGTGAGGAACGAACATCAATCAAAACTGAACGAAGTGAAGTTTTGTATGTGTTTCAATAAAAGTAAAGCTGTTGAGATTACTTCGTGGTTATTTCAAGGTTTTATAATAAGGGCGGATAATAGTATCTATTTTATCAGGATGATAAAACAGATCATAATAGTAGGTGAAGAATGAAAATTAAAAAAAGAAATAAATATATCTTCCATCAGGAAGTTCCAACAGAACTCAAAATTGAATATGATAATACATCAAAAGAATACATAGAGATGAAAATGATATGGAATTCAAACTGCTCTAATTATAGAATAAATCCCAACCATCATTTCAATCTAAATCGTGGAATGATACGAGATGATAAAATAATTCAAATATGTGAGATACAGGATAATTGGGTTAGTTCTAAATCATCAACTTATTCAGTAATTAGAGAAATCCACAAAAAAGGAAATCACAAGTTTGTTGAAATAGTTGAATTATATGAATGTTTGGATTGTGGTGTTTATTGTAGAACGAGGAATTCTACTCACATTCCATTCAAAATCTATCAGGGGTTAGAACAAACTATACAATCAGGATATAATAACACCATTAGTAGTATCAAAAACCCCCAGATATAAATTGTTTATGATAGATGGATACATAAACCCTTTTTACTGCTTACCTAAACACATCCTACACACATTTATCTAATAGGGTTTTCTCTCTATAAAAAGTGTATCCTTTGAAAAGAATGCACTTTTCCAATGCTACGTAGCATAACAAATAATCTTATTACTACTTATCTAAATGGACTATGGCGAGTTATTATAGGTTTAGATGAACCTACTTTATTAACAAATCTTTACGATTCCCAAAATAATCTATAATCTTACTGAATGAGTTTGGTGTTTCTTCTAATTTGTCCCAATCTTCTTGCATCACATAAAGATAATCCCACTTCGTGTTAGTCTGTTCTGTAGCATCCTTACACCATTTAGAAAGTCTTTCGATTTTCAATGGGTCATTAAAGTTTTCTAACCCTTTTGTTTCTACAACCCAATGTTCCGTTTCACTTATCTTAACTACAAAGTCGGGATAGTATAATCCAATTCCACCTTCGTAATTTATGTATTCCATCTTGAATTTTCTCTGCCCATCTATCAACCTTAAATTCATTCTCTTTTAACCGTTCTAATAGATTTTTGGCAGCATCATTAACTTGTGCTTTTTCATAATATCAGAATCTATAATTAAGGCCCGCATACATAAATAGATTATTGTAAGATTTATCTTTTAAATAATCGATATTGCATGAAAATTGAATTTTTCTTTGTACACGCCAATTAACACCAGCACTAAGACGTGTCTGAAAATAATCTGCAGTTATATTTGCATATCCATATGAATAAAAGTTGTATTTAAACTAAGAACAGTTTAATATGGGTTAGTGAATACTAACAAACATAACGACATTTTAATAACATGAATGATTATACCGACAGACAAAACCAAATAATTCAGGAATCAATCCAATTGATTGCCGATAAAGGCATTCAAGGATTAACAATCAAGAATATCTCCAAAGCGATCGGGATTTCTGAGCCGGCGATTTATCGTCATTTCGAGAACAAGAATGATATCATTCTAGCAATTATTTCGACAATGAAAGAGTCAACAAATAAAGAACTATCCCAGATTGATGACAATAATGCAACCATTGAAAAAATTAAAAAAATGATTCAGGGGCATACCAATAGATTTATAAATAACCCATCATTAACGGCCATTATTTTTTCAGAAGAAATATTTAATAATAATAGTATTCTGGCCAAACCCATTCGCATGATGATGCGAATGAATCAGAATAAAATGATATCTATGATAGAAAACGGGCAAGACGTTGGTGATGTTCGCGTAGATATTAATGCAGAACAAATATCACTTATGGTCATTGGAAGCTTTCGGTTTTTGGTGAGTAAATGGCATATTATGAATTTTGATTTTGACCTAAAAAAAGAAGTCAATGAAATGCTTAATGCAATTGAGATTGTTCTAAAAACCTAAAATTTTTTACACTTAAACGTTAGTGAACGTTAACTAATAAAAGGAAATAACATGCAAAACTTACTTGAAAACATATTAAAACGTCCCATTTTGGTTCTGATGGTATTTTTTGGAATTACAGTATTCTTCGTGTCAGCCATGAAAGACAATACGCGGATGGAAACGGATTTAGATAAATATATGCCCCAGGACCATCCTGCATTTGTCTATAGCGATCAAGCGGCTGAATGGTTTGACATTAAAGACGGAATCATTATTGCTGTGGAAAATCCAAATGGTATTTACAATACTGGAACCTTAGATAAAATCAAGAAACTCACCAAGCAATTGCAAAAAATGGATGAGATTGAGAAACAGGATGTAACATCACTTTATACGGCTGATAATATTGTTGGAACTGAAGATGGGATGGATGTTAAAGCCTTCTTTAAACGTGTTCCAAAAACACAAGAAAAATTGGATGAGCTTCAACAAAGAGTGCGTTCCAATGAAATGGTATATGGTCGGCTTGTTTCAGAAAATGAAACAGTTACTGTCATTATTGCTCGCATAAATGATGATGTATTTACACAGGAATTCTATAATGAAATTCTGGAATTGGCACATTCCTATGAAGGAGAAGAAAAAGTTCATGTAGCTGGTCGGCCCATTGTGGAAGGGACCATGGCGGTTTTAGGCCCAGCAGATATGAAACGAATGGTTCCCATCGTTTTAACCGTCATTATTTTAATTCTACTCTTTTTACTTCGGAGCGTTAAGAATACAATATTAACTATGTTGGTCGTTTTATTCAGCACCATTTGGACATTCGGATTATTAGCTGTGGTGGGGATTCCCATTTATGCAGTTTTTACAACAATTCCTGTGATGCTTATTGCTATCGGCGTGGCAGACGGAATCCATTTATTTAGTCATGTGGATTTATTTAGAGTGGAAAACCCCACAGCATCTAAAATTGATACAATACGAAATATGGTTCAAGAAATGTGGAAGCCGGTGGTGATGACTTCGGTAACAACAGCAGTCGGATTTATTTCTCTACTCACATCTCAAGTGTATCCCATCAAATATTTTGGCGTATTTACCGCATTTGGTGTTTTAGCAGCCATGTTACTTTCCTTGGTATTAATCCCTGCAGGAATGATGCTTGTAGGATTACCCAAAATTAAAAAGATCAAGGTTCATAGTGCTGATGATAAACATACAACTATTTTTGCCCATAAATTTGCTTCCGGGTTGATTAAATATAAATGGGCGACTCTCGGGCTTACAGCAGTCATTATTGTTATTGCCATTTTTGGAACAAGTAAAGTCTGGATCAATTCCAGCTTTTTAGACAAATTTGAAAAGAATAGTGATATTGTGCTTACGGATAAATTTATCAATGAGAATTTTGGCGGTACATCCACGTTAAATCTTGTTTTAGAGTCACCTAAAAAGGACATATTCAAAAATCCAGCCATGTTAGAAATCGTGGATAAAATGCAAACGGATGTTGAATCGATCGAAATTGTAGGCTCTTCTTTTGGACTTACCGATTATTTATTGCGCATGAATAAAGTGATGCATGCCGATGATGAAGCATTCAATATTATTCCCGAAACATCCGATTTGATTGCTCAATATTTGCTACTCTACGAAATGTCAGGTGATCCTGAAAATCTATGGCAAGTAACGGATTTTGATTATCAAAAATTGAATGTGACTTTTCAGCTCAAAAGTGATGATTCAAAAAGTATCAACTCGGCAATGGACAGGATTGAATCCTACAGAGACCAATTCAAAACACATAATATTGATATGAATTTTGCAGGTT
>Ga0257121_1001145_pt1 | contig 20745 bp, 21 predicted proteins | sample SI106_100metaG_FD_190180 | JGI IMG/M metagenome (GOLD analysis project Ga0257121, IMG submission 190180) | Marine microbial communities from Saanich Inlet, British Columbia, Canada - SI106_100 | ecosystem: Environmental > Aquatic > Marine > Inlet | place: Canada: British Columbia | collected... | reverse complement strand
TTCTCATCAATTAAAGCCCTTTTAGCCGCTGCTTTTGCTCCCCATAACATAAAAACAAGACCCTGTTTTTGATGAGAAAGAAGCTCAATGACTCCATTAGTGAATTTCTCCCAACCAATCCCTTTATGACTATCAGGGTTCCCTTCTCTAACTGTCAAAACCGTATTGAGTAAAAGAACACCTTGTTCAGCCCATCGCGTTAGGTCACCATTTTCAGGTAATGAGCTTCCAAGATCTAAATGAATTTCCTTAAATATATTATTCAAACTTTTAGGGAATGGATGAATATCTTCATTCACAGAAAAAGAGAGACCGTTTGCATATCCTTTCGTTGGGTATGGGTCTTGACCTAAAATAACAATTTTAACTTTTTCAAATGGGCAAACATCAAAAGCACGAAATAAATCTTTTTTTTTAGGGAATATTTTTCCTTGATCTTCTTGATAGAACTTATCGATTTTTTTTTCGAGCTCCAAAAAATATTTATGCTCTAGTTCATTTTTTAAAAGACTTTTCCATGAAGCTTCTAATTTAAGATTCATTTTAAATCAATTATTGCCGTCCATAATGAAATATTTCCTTTATCCATTCGGGGCCATACCGGTCGCACAACATTATCTCGAGCAGCTATATTCAAATAATCTCCGAAAAACACCAAGGGATTGGGCTCAAAAGGTTTTTCTGAGATTACCTGCTCTTTAAAAGTCTTGCCTCCATCCGTGCTTTGTGCCCAAACAACATCGGTAGGTTTTGAATCGACTCCTTTTCTATAATAGACAAAATGAATATTACCGTTACTAGGATCTACTGTAAACCAGGTTAAAAAATGATTGTACTTATCGCTTTGTTTATGAACTGTTGTTGGAAGACTCCAGCTTTTACCATTGTCTGATGAACTAGAAAACACCACAGAGGTTTGTCCCGTTTTCATGTTCTGAATCGTCCAATTCAGGTATAAATTACCATAGTGAGGAGACGATTTATTATGATCACTCAGAAAAACGGGCAAACCATTGCATCTGAAAAAATCATCAACCTCAATATTCCAACCACCTTCATGGTCAAATAAAAATTTCTCCTCATTCAGCCAAGTTTCTCCTAGATCTTTAGAGACATTTATCATTAAGCCTTTGGGTCCCGACCAAGCAACAAAAAGCTCACCATTTTTCCCAAGTACTGGCATCGCTCCTTCAACCGTATTGTCGCCATCAAGACAATCACCACCATATCTTGAAATCCGCTTCGGAGTCGTCCATGTTTCTCCATCATCTATTGATTTGGAAAATACAATGATTGAAGAATCCTTGGGATCTGCTGAATCGTATGCATCAAACTGTGTCCAAGTCATATAAATCACATCTGTCTTTGGATCAATCACCATCCAATGCTTATCTTGAACCTTTGTTCCATTGGGTCTTGGTGCCGTGCCATCATTGAATTTCTCTTCAAGTGACTCCGTTTTTTGACACACAATACGATCCAAATGACTCGTCTTGTTGTAAGATGCCAAATGAAAATAAAAAAGGTTGCCCTTAGAATTGAATTTTAAAACAGGATCTCCATACACTCCAAAAGAGCTTTTTAATTGTTTCGATGTCCAATTTAAACCACCATCTTTAGAATAATGGTAGCCATCTAAAATAGAGCCAACCGCTAAGTATTTGTTGTTGGTGGGGTGAATATCGATTGACGGTTCGCAACCACTGTAGATATATCCACTTTTCGCGAGTGGAATACGAACGTTTTGGTATTGGCTACAAGCGGTAAAACCAATAATCAAAAAAAATAAATACGGTATTTTAACGAAGCCAGTAATTGAGAAGTTTGGGATTTTCATTGTTTATGTTCAGGTAAAATTTAGGTTTGAATCTATTGGTCATTGTAAATTCAACAGAAAATAAAATTTCGTCACGTGAAATTAATAAATCTATTTCATCTCCCTCATCGAGACTTTTCATAACGCTCTCAACATCACCTTTGGAAACTCTATAACCGTTGCAACCAATGATTTCATCGTTAACACTTAGTCCGGCATCTTCAGCAGCAGAATTTGATCGAATTGACTTGATGATTGTTTTACCACCGGAATTAACAAGTCCTGCGCCGAAATCTGGGTATGTAGAACTTACATCTTGTACATCAACTCCAACTTGACCGAAAACATCTTCATATGGTGGAATTTCTGTACCGTATATATATTTCGCATAAAACTCATCTAGATTATTCCCCACAAATGACTCCAGTTCTTTTTTAAATTCATCAGAAGTAAACCCTCTGTTTTTCTGCTCATAGAATTTGGAGTACAGACTCTGTAAAAAATCATCAAGGCACTTTTTTCCTTTATTATTCTCAATGATCATAACATCCAAAAGAGCCGCAATTATTGACCCTCTAGAATAATAAGACATACTGGTATTTGAACTATTTTCATTTGGCCTGTAGGCTTTGACCCATGCATCAAAGCTAGCATGTGCCAATGGCTGAACTCTTGAACCAACAGAGCCTTCAACATAATTGATTGCACTTTCTACTTTTCCTAACATTTGATTTTGAGAATAATACCCCGCTCTAAGCAATATCAGCTCATCATAATAAGAGGTAAAGCCCTCCATAACCCATAACATATCTGTATAATTCTCTTGATTATAATCAAATGGCCCGAGTTCAATTGGCCGTATTCTCTTAACATTCCAAAGGTGAAAATACTCGTGTGCTACCAGGCTAAGAAACTTGATGTAATTCGATCCACTGTAGGTCCATCTGTTGACACTAAGCGTTGTAGAATTTTTGTGTTCAAGACCTCCCTGACCATTAACCACATTATGAATAATGAACAAATACTCTTTATTTGGATTTTGACCAAAAACCTTGGTTTCCTCCTCAATGATTTTGGCCATATCAGTTCGCAATTCATCAATCAAATAATTACCGTCACCATATATGGCAACTGTATGTTTAACGCCAGCTGCATTAAAGTCAAAAACCAGCTGATTTCCAATTTCAATGGGGCAATCCACGAGGTGGTCATAATCAGTGTAAGAAAATTCGAATTTTGATTTTGCTTCTGGTAATGCTGTTGAAACTGTTGAAAATCCGTCAAAAGGAATTATTTTTAATTGACCACTAGCATCTAAATGATCTTCAACAAACATGAATACGCCACTTCCACTAACATAACCATGCGTTAAATCCAAAAAGGAGGTGCGCACTGAAAGTTCAAAGGCATACACTTCATATTTAACTAAAACTGTTTTGTTTTTTGATTTTTTGATGGTCCAACTATTCTTTCTTTGCTTTTTAATTTCCAACGGGTTCCCGTTTTCATCGAATGCTTTTACCATATTGATGTTCTTAGAGAATTCTCTAACCAAATATGATCCCGGAGCCCACACAGGTAAAGAAATATCAATTTCTTTTTCCGTAAAATCTTTTAATTCCATCTCCACATGGAAATAATGATTTTGGGGTTTGGGCATGGTAAGTTTGTAACTAACAGATTGAGCATGAAGCATACTGCAACTAAATAAAATAAGGATTGATAAGATAAATTTCATTTTAGAATAATATTTTTTGCCATCATTTTGGCTTGTTAGAGTTTTCTGTAACATGATTTGTGCCATACTTCAAATTCGTTGAGAATTTTTAAATAATAATATAAGCAGCAAAGATAATCGACTTTGAAAAATAGAAGGTTCTAATTATTTAATTAAAAAGGGACAGTAACTGAAGCTATATTTTACGTTGAAAAGACAATGAAAAATCTATTAATTATATTTCTTGCTGTCATATCAAGCTGTCATTCACAAGAAAAACATTCTGGTCAAAATGATAACACAGATCAAAAGATAGAAGCCATATCCATAAATTACGATACCATTCAATTTACAAATGGATTTGATTTCCCTGTGGGAGAATTAAATATCAACGGTTACTACAACGCTCAAAAATTTAAAGAGAACAATCATCTAGGAGATGATTGGAATGGAACAGGTGGCGGAAACACGGATTTAGGAGACCCTATTTATGCCATTGCCAACGGGTATGTTTCTTTTTCAGAAAATGCTAATGGTGGTTGGGGAAATGTGATCAGAATCATTCATTTTATTGATTCAAATAAACAGGTAGAATCGTTGTATGCGCATTGTGATAAACGCCTCATTGAAGCAGGAGAATTTGTTAAAAAAGGAACACAGATTGGTACTATAGGAACCAATAATGGTCAATATTTGGCACACCTTCACTTTGAGATAAGGGATATTGTGAATCTACCTATTGGCGGCGGATATTCTACGGATACGGAAGGCTATCTAGATCCGACAGAATTTATAAATAGAAATAGATGAATCTATATTTACAAAAAAGATTCATAAAGATCTGTTCCTGAAAAAATAGGCAAGGCTTAGACCTGAAATAATATGCCATATGCCCCACCAACCGGCAACAATTACCATTCCTCCCATACCGTCAAAAAACGAAAAAATCAGACCTAATCCCAAACCTGAATTTTGAATACCTGTCTCTATCGCCAAAGTTTTTTGATCTTTTGACGGAAGCTTAAATAATCTTGCCAGACCAAACCCAGTAAAGATTCCAATGGCATTGTGAGCGAATACTACAAAAATGACGAGATGTATGTATTTCAAAAACAAATTCATATTGGCGACAAAAGCAAATAGGATGATCAATCCAAAAATGAGCATCGAGCCATAATGGGTGAATTTATGAAGTAAATCAGCGATTTTAGGTTTAAAATACCTAACCGCCATACCCATTATCAATGGAATCAATAATATTACTCCTACAATTTTCAGCATTGCCGTAAAGTCCAAGCTCACCTCATTCAATATACTTGCCGTCGGGGGATAAAGTCCGCCATAAACAGAAATGTTTAGCGGAGTCATAATAACGGCACATACACTTGCAATCGCTGTCATACAAACGGATAAAGCAGTATTACCATTTGCCAATGATGTCATGAAATTAGAAATATTTCCACCTGGGCAGGCAGCAACAATCATCATCCCCATAGCAACACTGGGCATGGGTTTAAAGATCCATACCACCAAAAAAGTTAAAAAAGGCAGCGCTATAAATTGAGAGACAAAACCGATAAGAACGGATTTAGGAGCACTAAACACTCTTTTGAAATCATCAATCTTAAGCTGAAGGGCAACACCAAACATAATGAATCCCAAGCTGAGATTCATAATAAAAATGTTTTTATTGTCGAACTTCAAAACAGCCTTGTCTAGCTCCTGATTATCAACACATGATGATAATAGAAGCAGAACGAATATGGACAAAAACCATCTAAAACGATTTCTAGTGATGTTTTTCATTAGCAAATAAGTTTAATGACCAAATAGAATTTGGTTTCAATGGTTAAAAATACGATTATATATAAACCCAAACTTTATTCAAACAGAGTGATTCGTCCTCTGAAACCTTTATCTTGTAATGATTTTTACATAAACCTATGAAACCAATTATCAATCTCTTCTTTTGTTTGGCTTTTATTCTTTTAACTGCCCAAGTTTCTAAAGCGCAAAGCAATACTTCACAAGATTCGAAAAAAAATATTGTGTCAGGAAACATTGGAGGTGCCTCATCTATTATTGGCATAAACTATCAAAGATTTATTGGAAACAAATTCGCAATTGAATTTGGTTTGGGTTTAATTGGAATAGGCACTGGACTCACCATTTACCCCAAAGGCTTAACAGATAATGGGGCAAGATTTTATACAGGCATCAAGCTCAATAGTGTTGTACTGGTGGATGTAGGAGGAGGAACCGTTGGCTACGTGCCATTTGGAATCACTTTCTTCTCAGAGAGCCCGTTTATTATTGGTTTTGACATAGGTCCTGCATACGGAAAACTTAGCTCAAGTTCGTTTGGTGGACAAAGTTCTGAAACCACATATTTTTATGGTTTTGGTAATTTGAAAACAGGTATCAGGTTTTAAAGTATACTTTCGTTTCAATTCATTAAAATAAAATTCTTTATGCAAATTTTATAATTAATTAATATTAATGAAATAATGGCTTTTTTTAAATGAGTAAATAGAGTACATTTGAGCTAATGTTATTATCAGAAATTCAAGATATTACAAGCGCTTTTAATCCCGTCACTTTGGACGAAATGGATCAAGTTAAACTCATGAAAAGAGTGGATACAAAGTTTGCCATCTCCGAAAAAAAATTCAGAGACGTTTTTATAAATTTGAAAGATGAATATAACGTCTTGGAGGTAAATAACGATAAGTTTTCAGAATATGAAAGCCTTTATTTCGATCAAAGTGACTTGAACTTTTACAAAGACCATCATAGGGGAAAAGCGAATAGATTAAAAATTCGAATTCGAAAATACAAAAGCAATGAGTTGTCTTTTTTAGAGGTCAAAAAAAAACACAAAGGACAAACAATTAAGTCAAGAATTCCATCCAATTCGTGGAGTGAAGATTTCACTTCAAAGGAACGTGAATTCCTATCCCAGCTTTATCCAAATCATTCGAATTTAATTCCAAGCCTTGAGAATAAATTCATTAGAATTACGCTTGTTCACAAGGAAAACATTGAAAGATTAACGTTCGACCTCAATTTATCTTACAAAAAAGATGGTCAAACGATTGAAATGGAAAACCTTGTTGTTTGCGAGCTCAAACAAGAAAAAATAAACAGATTGAATTCGTTCTATAATGCAATGAAGAACCAATTGGTACGTCCACTGAGGGTGAGCAAATATTGTCTTGGGATAATGGAATTCTATTCATCAAAACAGATTAAATCGAATCGTTTTAAAAAGAAAACATTACAATTAAATAAAATATTATGTTGATAAACTTTATTCTAAAAAAGAAAATGGAAGAACCATTAACCTTACAATGGTTTGACGAAGATTTTTATCTTCTCCTCATGCGTTTGGCCATTAATATGGTTTTTATCACAATTTTGATCCGCTTCCTATATTATGAAAAAACAAGACGTAAGGATTATCTTTTCACTTATTACTTAATTGGAACAATTACATTTTTCCTCTGCTTTGGATTAAAGAAGCTCGATATTGATACTGGAATGGGGCTGGGACTATTTGCTATTTTCGGTATAATAAGATACCGTACAGATGCCATCGAAATCAAGGAGATGACCTATCTGTTTCTAATCATTGGATTGAGTGTGGTAAACGCCCTCGCATCCAATAAGCTTAGTATTGCTGAAATGGGGCTCATAAACGTATTTATGGTCATTCTGACCTACATACTTGAGTTTGTTTGGTTAATGAAGCACGAGACGAGGAAAACCGTCACCTACGAAAGAATTGATTTGATTAAACCAGAAAACGCAGCTGAAATGAAGAAAGATCTTGAGAATAGAACAGGATTATCTTTGAACAGATTTGAAATTGGAAAAATTGATTTTTTAAACGATACGGCTCAAGTTCGCGTCTATTATTATGCTGAAGAGCAAGAATTTTCTGATTATCACGTTCAATAGGAAAGCAAATACCGCATGAGATTCCTCTTGCTACCCTTTTCTTGGATTTATTCATTAGTAATTTTCATTAGAAATAAGCTATATGATTATAGTGTTCTTGAATCCAACATCGTCAATAAAAGTATTGGTATCGGTAATTTATCCATGGGGGGCACGGGTAAAACACCACTCACTCAATACCTAGCTCAATGGCTTATTGAAAATAAGCAAGCTGTACATATACTAAGTCGGGGATATAAAAGATCAACTGATCAAAATATTTTTGTGAAAGAATCACACCTCAGTCACGAAGTTGGTGACGAGCCTTTGATGTACAAGAAAAGATTTAAAAATAAGATAAATGTCCTTGTTTCAAAAAATAGATGGTTAGGAAGTTTAGATGCTAAAAAAAATAATCCGAAGGCATTTATTCTTTTCGACGATATCTATCAACATCGCAAAGTCATTACAGATTTCTCCATCATCACCACTCCATTTAACGATCTATTTGTTGATGACATGGTATTGCCCGCAGGAAGGCTGAGAGAACCAAAAGGAAACATCAATCGTGCATCTTGTATCCTTGTAACACGTTGCCCTGAGCAATTGAGTCAAGAGGAGCGAACCGTTGTCGAAGATAAATTAAGCAGATACAAAAAACCTCTTTTCTTTAGCTCCATTCGATATGAAAATTTTATTTGTTTTGGAGAAGAATTAAGTAAAATAACGAGCGTAATGTTGGTGACAGGAATTGCCAAAAACGAAAATTTAATAGCTCACATAGAAAATACGTATAAAACCAAGATCATTTCATACCCTGACCATTATCGTTATAGCTTGGATGACATTAAGGATATCCATCAAAAATTTAATAGCTTTGCAAGTGAACATACGATTATTCTAACTACAGAAAAAGATATGGTTAGAATGTTGGAATTTGAGGAGTACATTAAAATAAATAAATTACCAATGTACTACCAACCAATTTCAATTGACGTGCACAATGAACAAGAATTTACATCATTAATTAAAGACTATGTTGGAGAAATTTAATGAATCAGCTGATTATATAAGATCTAAAACAGCAATAAATCCTTCTGTTGGGATTATATTAGGAACAGGGCTAGGCGGTTTGGTTAACGAAATCAATATCGTTGATGAGATACCGTATGAAGACATTCCTAATTTTCCCGTTTCCACGGTTAAGGGGCATTCTGGAAAACTCATTTTTGGGGATTTAGGAGGAAAGAAAGTAATGGCCATGCAAGGGCGATTTCACTATTATGAAGGCTACACTCTTCAAGAGGTTACCTTTCCTGTTCGTGTAATGAAAATAATGGGTATTGAAAATTTATTTGTGAGCAATGCATCGGGAGGTGTTAATCCTGATTTTGAAATTGGAGAAATAATGATTCAAAATGACCACATTAATCTTTTCCCAAGCAATCCATTAATAGGTAAGAATATTGAAGAATTGGGGACAAGGTTCCCTGATATGAGTGAAGCCTACGACCCTGGTCTCATTCAAATAGCTTCAGATATTGCCAAAGAAAATGACATCAAAGTTTCTTATGGGTGCTATGCAGGATTGACAGGACCAACACTGGAAACACCTGCAGAATACAAATATGTATTTAACATTGGTGCTGATGCTGTCGGAATGTCAACGGTTCCTGAAGTTATTGTTGCTCGCCATATGAACATCCCTTGTTTTGCAATTTCAATCATTACAGATTTAGGCGTTCCCGGAAAAATTCAAAAAGTGAGTCATCAAGATGTTATCGAAGTTGCTGCAAAACAAGAGCCTAAAATGACTCTTATCATGAGAGAATTAATTGCACGCATATAAAATGAACGAAAAAGTAAGAGAAAAATATGAGGCTGTTATTGGCCTTGAGGTTCATGCTCAACTATTGACCAAATCCAAAGCCTATTCTTCTGATGTAAATGAATACGGTTCAACACCAAATTCCAACATCAGCCCTATTACGCTTGGCCATCCAGGAACACTCCCTGTAATGAATAAGAAAACTGTTGAATATGCGATAAAGCTTGGCCTTGCTATGAATTGTGAAATTGCCGATTATCAATTCTTTGCTCGTAAAAATTATTTTTATCCTGATTTACCAAAAGGATACCAAATTACACAGGACAATACACCCATTTGCACCAATGGATTTATTGATATTAAAACTGAGGATGTTGAAGAAACGCGAATAGGAATTACTCGTATTCACATGGAAGAAGATGCTGGAAAAAGCATTCATGATGTTGACATCTATGATACGCTAGTAGATTTAAACCGTGCAGGTACTCCCCTTTTAGAAATAGTAACTGAGCCCGACTTAAGAAGCTCGGCAGAAGCCTATCAGTATCTTACAGAAGTGCGAAAACTTGTAAGATACCTAGAAATATGTGATGGCAACATGGAGGAAGGATCGATGCGTTGTGATGCCAATATCTCCGTTAGAATTAAAGGAGAAACAGAGCTTGGAACAAAAGTAGAAGTCAAAAACATGAACTCCATTAGGAATGTTCAAAAAGCAATTGAGTTTGAAATTATTCGCCAAATAGATGTATTAGAATCAGGAGGTTCATTAAGTCAAGAAACACGTGGATTTGATGCTCTTCATAATTCAACCATTGCCATGCGCTCCAAAGAGGCAGCCAATGATTACCGATATTTTCCTGAACCAGATCTTCAACCTTTATTTGTTGATGAAAAACAAATTGCAGAAATCCGTTCGGAAATGCCCGCATTGCCGAAGGAATTATTTGATAAATATGTAAAAGAATATAAGCTAACTCCTTATGATGCAAATAACTTAACCGATAGTAAGGAAATTGCATTATTTTTCGAGGAGATCATTACACACAACAAAAACTATAAATCAGTAGCCAATTGGATTATGGGGGACATCAAATCCTATCTTAATGAAAATGGCGTTCAAATTGATGCCTTTCCAATTCCTGCAATTAAAATCAGTGAGCTCATCAATCTCATTGATGATGGTAAAGTTTCAAGTTCGGCAGCATCTCAAAAATTATTTCCAGAATTGCTTCAATCAAAGGGATCTGTACAAGAAATTGCGGAAAGACTTAATATTATTCAAGTTTCAAACGAAGGAGACCTTTCAGGTTTTGTTGACGAAGTTATTCGAAGTAACAGTTCTGAGGTGGAACGATATAAAAATGGTGAGAAGCAGCTTGTAGGATTCTTTATGGGGCAGCTCATGAAGGTTTCCAAAGGAAAAGCTGACCCTAAAGTTGCCAATGCGCTTTTGAGAGAAAAGCTAAATGATATTTAACTATGAAATATTTAATCTTTACTTTTCTTATTGGTATAGTTTCATGCGGAGAATCACCTGATACAGATGTATTTATTGAGCGTGAAAAAAAAATTGATAACGTTGTTATTAATGGGAAAATCAAAAATGGTGCTGGTTTAGAGATTTCTCTTGAAGCTCCTCTTCTTCAATCTAGAGGGACAAAAGTACAGGTTGTAAAAGGAATTATTGATAAAAATGACTCGTTCACTCTCAATACTCAATTACCTGGACTTGGTTACTATATTTTGAAACTCAATTCCAAGGATGCAGACAGCTTAGAGTTAACATTAAATAATGGGGATCAGCTTAGTTTAAATACCTCTGTTGCGGATTTCACTACGAAACCAAATTATTCGGGAGTATCTTGGGCTGAAGACGCCAACACTTACCAACAAATATTAAATGCTCCACTTTCAAAAGAAAACCTTTCATCATATGCATCTAAAAGAATGAAAGAAAACCCTATTAACCCCTTTAACATTATTCATTCCATGTATCTTATGAATGATGAAAATGATTATAATGAATCTCGAATCCAGATCTTTTTTGAAGTTGCTAATGCCTTTTATTCTAGATACCCAGGAAGTGAACCTGCCAATAATTTTCAAAAGCAGACCGTGTTTTTAAGAAAATACATGGAGAATAACGCCTTTTATGATGTACCTGAAATTTCGCTGAATACACCTGCAAATAAACCATTAAACCTCTCCAGCTTAAAAGGAAAATACGTTTTGGTAGATTTTTGGGCATCTTGGTGCGGTCCTTGTAGAAGAGAAAATCCAAACGTTGTTAAATTGTATAAAAAATACCGAAAAAAGAATTTCACTGTATACTCTGTCTCATTGGATGAAGATGGCACAAAATGGAAGCAAGCCATAAAAATGGATAATCTTATCTGGCCTAATCATGTAAGTGATTTAAAAGGATGGCAATCCTCTGTTGTTCCAATGTTCAATATACAAGGCATTCCATATACTGTTTTAGTCAATCCTGAAGGTAAAATTATCGGTATAAACCTCAGAGGGCAAGAGCTTGAGAACAAGCTCAAGGAAATATTTAAATCTTAATCATGAAATTAATAAATGTCTTTTTTATTGTTTTCTTTTTGAATGCTCATGCTCAAAAAGCAGAACTAAACCTATCAGGTTCTATTTTTAATTCTCCTACAGATAGCCTGTTTATCGTACAGCTTTTTAACCAAGGAGAATACAAATATTATGACACTATAATTTTAGATAAAAAGGGAAATTTTAGCACCCGTGTTATTCTACCAAAGCAAGATTATTATATAGCAAAAATTGGTGCTTCTGATTTACATTTGGTCGTCAGAGAAAAAAATGACATTAAAATTTATGGTGATGGGCGTAAACTAAATGAGTTCTGTAATATTATAGGATCTGAGGAGTCAAATTCCATGAATAAATTTGACAAAATCGTTAAAAAATGGCAAGCCAAAAATGATTCGGCAATGATTGAGATTTCGAGAAATAAGGAAAAAGAAAAAGAGATTAATGAATATATGGCCAAAGAATATTACAGTTTTCAAAATCAACTCAAATCATTTGTTGGTTCTAATCAAAATTCAGCTGCACTTGTTATGGCGCTTGGATCAGTAAATATAGAACAAGAAACCGATTCGTATGAAGCAATCATTAATCAAATCAATAAATCTTTTCCGAATAGTGTTACGGTAAAACAGTATGTCAAGCAATTTGCTGCATACAAGAAAAAGAAGGAAGAAGATTTACCCTTGGCCATTGGGAAAATTGCACCAGATTTTGAAGAGCTAGGAGTAGATCGAAAAACTAAAATGAAACTCTCTGACCTTCGAGGCCAAGTAGTTTTAATTGATTTTTGGGCTTCATGGTGTGGTCCATGTCGACGTGAAAATCCAAACGTGGTTAAGACCTACAATAAATATAAAAAAGATGGCTTTACTGTTATGAGTGTGTCACTAGATAAAGACTTAAAAAAATGGAAAGACGCCATTACTGCAGATCAATTATCATGGCCCAATCATGTTAGTGATCTTGGAGGTTGGCAAAGCAAAGTATCACGATTGTATCAAGTTGGAAGTGTACCTTTCACAATTTTATTGGATAAAAATGGTGAAATCATTCAAAAGAATCTGAGAGGACCGGCACTCGAAGCTGAGTTAGAAAAAATATTTGGTCATTGAAGCTAATTGAACTAAATAGCAAAAAGAAAGTCTATTTCGCCTCTGATTTTCATTTGGGAGCGCCCAATCATGATGAAAGCAGAAAGAGAGAAAGAAGAATTATTGAATGGTTAAACCATATTCAAAAAGATGCAGAGGTATTGTTCTTGGTTGGAGATATTTTTGATTTCTGGTATGAATATAGAAAAGTAGTTCCAAAAGGATTTGTTCGAATTCAAGCCAAAATAGCCGACATGGTTGATAAAGGGATTAAGGTTTATTTTTTCCTTGGCAATCACGATATGTGGATGAAAAAATATTTCACAGAAGAGCTCGGTGTGATTATGATTGAAAATGAACTTGAAGTAAAGATCAACGATAAGTCATTTTATATTTCCCATGGAGATGGTCTAGGTCCAGGAGATTATGGATATAAATTCATTAAAAAAGTATTTCGAAATAAAGTATGCCAGTTTTTATTTTCAATAGTTCACCCCTCTTTATCATTATCCGTTGCTAATTATTTCTCGAAGAGAAGCCGCTCCTATACGGGTAAAAATGATGAAACCTTTACCAAAAAAGAAAATGAATGGCTCTATCAATTTTGTGTGGAAAAACTAAAAAATAAACATTTCGATTATTTTATTTTTGGACACCGCCACCTTCCCATGGCTATCTCAATGGATAAATCCCAATATATAAACCTCGGTGAATGGATGAATTTTCAGTCATTTGCTTCATTTGATGGTATAAAAACGGAGTTGTCGGTATGGGATAATGAAAATATTGATGAATTTAAAGGCATAAAGTTATAATGATTATTGAGGTTCCTGATATTGAATGTTTAGAACATGTAATAAGTGAACATCGTCATTTTTTTAGCCAACATAAATGCTATGCTTTTAAGGGAGAAATGGGGGTTGGAAAAACGACAATAATTCAAAAAATACTTCGAATGTATGGAGTAAAAGAGCTTCAAGGTTCCCCCACGTATTCAATAATAAATGAATACCAATCGAATCAAGGAATTGATCTATACCACCTCGACTGTTATCGAATAAAGAATGATTTAGAAGCATTTGAACTCGGTTTAGAAGAATTATTGAACAAAAAAAATCCTATCTTTATAGAGTGGCCAGAAAAAGTAAGTGCTTTTCTTCCACCAGATGCCATTTGGTTGCGACTGAATGTTTCTGAAAATCATATTAGAACTATCGAAATAGCTGATGAATACTGATCCAGAACTTCTCAAAAAATTAATTCAAAAAGGCAGCTTTCTTCCAAAAGAGGAAATGCTCGAAGTTGAACAGAAAAAAGGCAGTCTATTCATAGGTATTCCCAAAGAGACCTCTTTTCAAGAACGACGTGTTGCACTTGTTCCCGAAACCGTTTCTTTGCTTGTTGCGCATGGCCATGAAGTCAAGGTAGAATCAAAAGCTGGGGAAGGAGCTAACTTTAGTGATAACGATTATAGTGAAGCGGGAGCACAGATTTGCAAAAGCAGAAAAGAAATCTATGAGTGTAATATTGTTTTCAAGGTGACTCCTCCATCAGATGATGAAGTGGATTTAATGCCTGGAAATCAAACGTTTATTTCCGCTTTGCAAATTTCAATTCAACCAAAACAAGTTTTAACCAAACTGATAAAGAAAAAAATCACTGCAATTGCCTGGGATTATATTCAAGATGAAGAAGGCGTTTTCTCCGTAGTACGAACTGTCGGTGAAATTGCTGGAAACACTTCCATATTAATTGCAGGAGAATTGATCTCCTCATTTTCCTCTGGTAAAGGCATGATGCTCGGTGGGATTGCTGGCGTACAGCCCACTGAGGTAGTTATTATAGGTGCAGGAACAGTAGGGGAATTTGCCACAAGAGCAGCTCTAGGACTAGGAGCTTCAGTCAAAGTTTTTGATAACCGTCTATCCAAATTACGAAGACTCCAAAATGATATTGGTCAACGTGTCTACACATCTATCATTCAACCTAAAGTTCTTGCGAAAGCGATAAGAAGAGCCGATATTGTGATTGGTGCCTTAAGATCGTCTGTTGGAAAAACACCTTGTGTTGTTACGGAATTAATGATTCAGGAAATGAAACCCGGCTCTGTTATTGTTGACGTTAGTATTGATCAAGGCGGGTGTTTTGAAACCTCTCGAATTACGAATCACGATGACCCCACATTTGTTAAACATGGCGTAACACATTATTGTGTTCCTAATATTGCCTCACGAGTCTCAAGAACGGCATCATTTGCCATATCCAATATCTTCTCACCATTACTTTTAGAAATGGGTGAAAGAGGAGGAGTTGTTGATCTCATTCGATCCCATTCTGGTTTTCGTAATGGAGTTTACATCTATAAAGGAATATTAACCAATGAGGTACTTGGTAAAGTTTTTAACTTAAATTATAAGGACATCAACCTTATTCTTCCAGGAATATAATGCATCCCATAGTTCCTTTAAACCTTCCCAAAGCTGAACTCCAGATTAAGAAGAAAGGTGAACAGCTTTATGTAAACTGTCTAATACGCAAAAAATCCATCATTCTAACTCCAGAAGAATGGGTTAGACAACATTTCATTGCTTTCTTTATTGACGAACTTAAATATCCTAAGGGTTTGATCAGTGTAGAAAAAAAAATCAAATATGGCGACCTTGATAAAAGATGGGATTTGGCAGTATTTAATACGAATCAGAATTGTTTTCTATTGATGGAATGCAAAGCTCCAAATATTAAAATCACAAAATCTGTATTTGAGCAGTCATTGTTGTATTACAAACAGCTTCAATCTGATTATCTCATCATGAGTAATGGATTAGATCATGTGGTATTGAAAAAAAACAAGTCTTCCAATCAATTAGATCAAATCGACTTTTTTCCTGATTATATCAGTTCTGAATAAAATTATAATCTCCCGATTTCATTTTATGGTATTCACGCACCAAGAATGCAATTTGCATTCTCATTGCATCAAAAGCTTCTTCAGTTTCGGCAGTAATTTCTTTACCTCGTATTCTAAGCTGAAGTTTCATATACATCGCATGTAGTATCACTTCTATATCATGATTATCCTTCATGTCTGATTTAGATCGATATTCTGGAATATATCCATAAGCCGTTTCACACAGGGTTTTGTATTTACTTTCTTTATCCATGGTGTGCAATGTATTGTGCAAAAACACCAACTCTCGAAATACTTCCATTACCCGATCAATATGCCCTTTCTTATCAAGCTTGGCTCCCTTCATCTCGTTGATTATTTCCCCATACCACTTTCGGTATTGCCCCTCGAAAGATCGATCTGGTAAATTTGGAAGAACAAAAACTTCCATCAAATCATCTAGATTGAATTTAAAAGATCTTACAATATCCTCTATCTGAAATAGATATAAAATATATTCAGCAATATTCTCTTGCTGTTTTTTTTTAGCAATTAGCATAACTATAACCCTTCTTCGAGCTTCTTTTGCTCCGAGTTTAAAAAATCAATAAATGAACCACTGACATTCATTTTAGGGTGGATATAATTAATTTGCTGCCCGGACGAATAACCCATCAATATATCTATTCCGTGCTTTTCAGAAAACATCTTTCCAAATGCCTCAAGTTTTTTATTAATCTCTTCAAGCTTCTTAAGCATGTCCCCCTCTAATTTTGCTCCTTCCCTTTGCTGGTATTGAACAATTTCCTGTTCCATCTCTCCTGCCTTTTGCTGAACTTTTATCATTTCATTTTCAGAAAGTAATCCTGCCTGTATGTCCTTTTGTTTTTTAGTTACATAGTTTTGATATTTCTGGGTCTTGCTTTGAATTTGATTTTGAAATGAAACTTGCTTCGCCGTCAAACTTGCTTCCGCTTTTCGATAATATTCAAATCCAGTTTTAATACTGTCATTGTAATAGAACGCTATTATAAAGTCTGTTGAATCTTGGGAGACCAAGTTTACTTGTTTCTCAACTACCTTTTGTTTTTCATTAGAATTTCCGCAAGACATCACTAGTGCTACGAGAATAATAAATCCTATTTTATTCATTTTTATACTTATTAAATTCATTTAAAAAATCACTCCTCATTGAGACAAACCGTGATAGGCATGACTGCAAAAATTGCGAGTTCACAAGATTATCAAAAAAATTTAAGTTATCAATAAGATTTTCATCAATTTTATATGTCTGAGCATATTGATCCAGACTTATTTTCAATATATATTTTTGATTGTATTGATGAATTTCGATTAAAAACCTTTCGTGAGGTATTTTTTTTATTTGCCGCATATTTCGGTAACAAAATTACACGAATTCTTTTATTAAGTTCATTTGAAAGTTAAAACCACTCTGTTTAGACAATTCGAAACCTATTTCCCTCATATAGACATCTGTTTCATTATAATGCCATCCAATGTATAAGTCAGATTCAGAAGAGCTTATAGACGCAATCAAAATCAAAAATCTATTAAGCTCTTTTAGGGAGGCAGAATTTAAATAATCAATTTGAAGGTTTAGGATGGTTTTTGAAGGCTTATTGGATTTATATGCTTCTACCCACTGTGATATTTGTGTCCAAAATTCAGAGTTCTGGTCTAAAATGATTTTCCCTGACATTTGAATATCCCCATTGTTTTTAAAATGCACGAGAGGTGACGTGGCAGATGCGGTGATAAATAAGTCTTTCATTTAATAGTTTGAGTATTGCAATTTACTCATTTAATATTAAATCAAATAATTTATGTGTTCTTTAAATGATTCTACCCGATTTTTATTTAGAATCATTCTAATATACCATAAAAAAGGTATTGTGTAAACTCAACATGTTCATCAATTTTGTAAAAAATTTACACAATGAAATATATCATATCATCATTTTTCATTTGCTTCTTTTCTGTCCTATTTTCACAAACAAACAATTACTCCATTTCAGGATTTATTATTACAAATAACAAAAACGTAAAAGGCCAGATATCTATTAAGAATACCAATCAAACGAAAACAACTGATGATAGAGGTTATTTTAATTTCAACAATCTTGACAAAGACACATATCATGTAAATATTCATGCCCCAGGATTTAAAACAATCGCAGATACAATAGAAATAAAAGATCAAAATATAATTGATCTTTTCTATGAATTGGAAGAAAATGTAACTCAACTTCCTGAGGTTTTTGTTGGTTCCCAATCATTGACGGGAGGAGAGTTAGGTATACGGAAATTACCAGGTTCGGCTTATTACATATCACCTCTTGAAATTGAGAAATTTAATTACTCTGATATTCATTGTGTTTTAAAATCAATACCCGGTGTAAATATTCAAGAAGAGGATGGTTATGGATTGCGTCCAAATATTGGTTTGAGAGGATCTGGAGTATCGAGATCTAGTAAAATCACGTTAATGGAAGATGGCATTTTAATGGCCCCTGCGCCTTATTGCGCTCCTTCAGCTTATTATTTCCCTACCACAGGAAGAATGTATGCAGTCGAAGTTCTTAAGGGAAGTAGTCAAATAAAATACGGGCCTTTTACTACCGGTGGGGCACTAAACTTAATTTCCACCCCTATACCTCAGAAGCTAACTGGTAAAATAAACATCAATGGCGGAAGCTTTTGGGGAAGAAATATTCATGGGTATATCGGAAACACACACGGTAACTTTGGATACCTTGTTGAATCTTTTAATTATGGCTCCAACGGGTTTAAAGAATTAGATAACGGAGGAAATACAGGATTTAACAAAAATGACTTTATTACCAAACTACAATATACCTCTAAGACCGACGCAAGAATTAATCAATCTCTTTTACTTAAGCTTGGATACTGTCAAGAGACTTCTAATGAGACCTATGTAGGATTAACAGAAAGTGATTTCGAAACAAGTCCTTACAGAAGGTACGCCGGTTCACAAATGGATGTGATGAACTCAATACAAAATCAGATTTCTTTAACTCATAATATAAAACCGAGAAAAGGAATAAACCTTTCAACAACATTTTACAGAAATAATTTCCAAAGAAATTGGTACAAGCTAAGTGCAGTTAGAGATAGTCTAGACAATAAAGTGGGAATTAGCAGTATTCTTTCAGCACCAGACAGCCATAACAGACATTATGAATTGTTGACTGGAACATCCTCTGTTTCTGGAGAATCGTTTTATGTTAAGGGCAATAATAGGTCTTACTATGCGCAAGGCATTCAAAGTGCACTTGATCTGAATTTTGAAACAGGTCAAATAATTCACGATATACAAGTAGGCATTCGTTACCACCAAGATGAAATGGACCGTTTTCAAAATCAAGATCAATATTCAATGAATGACGGAGTCATGTTTCAAACCTCTGTCGGTGAAATGGGCTCTGAAAGCAATCGCATAAGAACAGCCTATGCCCTAGCTTCTCATATTCAATACAACTTAAAATACAACAATTTTGACATCACTCCTGGACTGCGATATGAGAAAATTGACCTTCAAGAAGTTGATTACGGTAAAGCCGATCCTGAAAGACAAGGAATAGACGTAAACTTCAAGGAAAACGCTATTCAAGTATTCGTACCGGGAATCGGATTTAATTATGCTTTAAATTCGAAAACATCAATTTATGGAGGACTACATAAAGGATTTGCGCCTCCAGGAGTTGCTGAGGGGTCTCTTCCTGAGGAAAGCATTAATTACGAAGCAGGAACGAAATACTTTAGCCCTAATCTTAATTTTCAAACGGTCTTGTTTTATACAGATTACAAGAACTTACTTGGAAATGACTTAGCAGCAACGGGTGGAAATGGATCTGGCACTTTTTACAATGGTGGAGCGGCAAGAACAATGGGAGTAGAACTATTTGCTACGATGAATACATTAAGATTTTTTAAACTTAAAAGTAAATTCAAAATGCCTATTACATTTTCGTACACCTACACAAATGCAGAATTCTCATCTTCATTTGAAAGTGACTTTGAAAGTTGGGGAGATGTTTATGAGGGATACGAATTCCCCTATATTGCAAAGCATCAAGTTTCAGGAAAACTAAGCCTCTGTTACAATAAGACTGAATTCTATCTTAATACAAAATACAACTCTACAATGAGGGCTCAAGCAGGTAATGATGAAATATCTTCAGTTGAAAATATTCCTGGATATCTGATCTTAGACGGTGTTCTCAAATATCACATCAATGAAAAAATATGTATCAATTTAAATATACAAAACCTAACGAACAAAGCTTACGTAGTTGCTTTAAGGCCTGCTGGATTAAGACCTGGATTACCAAGGATAATTCAATTCGGAATTAATGCCAACCTATAAATTTTCAATTATTTTCGTATCAATAACCCCAAGAATATCAACTATTTAAATTTTTTGTTCTAATTTCGAGGCAAATTAATATATAAACAGAAAGCACAGATTTTTTCTATGACAAGTATTTTTGTTGCCAAATTAGATTTTGGTGTAAGCAAGGAACAATTAACCGAATTGTTCGAAGAATATGGAAAGGTAAATAAAGTAAACATTCCAACGGACAAGGACACCGGTAAACCTCGTGGATTCGCCTTTGTTGAAATGTTTGACGCTGACGAAGCCAAAAATGCCATATCGGCACTTGATGGTTATGAAATTAATAATAGACGTTTAGCAGTCAAAGAGGCAGAAAACAGAAATGATCGATCTCATCCATCCAATAACGGAAACAGAGACCAAAGATCATCTCACACTTCGGCACCTAGACAAAATAACAATACAGACCAATCGGCTTCAACTCCAACAGAAGAATTAAAAAACGATTCTCGTAAAAAGTC
>Ga0257121_1001134_pt1 | contig 20900 bp, 14 predicted proteins | sample SI106_100metaG_FD_190180 | JGI IMG/M metagenome (GOLD analysis project Ga0257121, IMG submission 190180) | Marine microbial communities from Saanich Inlet, British Columbia, Canada - SI106_100 | ecosystem: Environmental > Aquatic > Marine > Inlet | place: Canada: British Columbia | collected... | reverse complement strand
TATAATTACACTTTTTCTAACTTATTTACTACTAACGAAATACTCAGTACTAACAGCAAATAACTCTGCCGCACTAGAACTTTCATTTTTCATTTCAATTTCAGCGTAGTAACCTATAACTCCTGACGTACCCGCTTGTGTATCTTTACCAAAAAATACATAATTTCCGTTTACTGGTCTAACGGTAGAATCATCTACATTAACCTGTATCGTTTTATTATCCCTATTTATTCCAATGCATTCCCCGAGTTTTATTATATTACCCGCTGAATTTACGTAGTATATAATATCCCAAGCACCTGTATCACTTATAGCATTATCAACATTGTCAGCACTACTAGTTTCTATATTAGTAGGTTTTGCTTGTAATGATACATTAATGTCGTTACTAAAGGTTAGTGTTACTGTTGCCATATTTATTTTTTATTGTGTAATGTTATCATAGTTAAATCTTATTGCTAAGTTAATAATGTCTCCATTTGCTATTGTACCACTATTAGAAACCGTACACGATATGGTTAATCCTGTTGCTGTTACACTAGCGGAACCACCGTTATTAATTGTACCCGCTGTTATTATTGGGTTACCACTAATACTATATTTACTAGTTGTATTATTAGTTAATGTAGCATTTAATAAACTACTTAAATCACCTAAGTGATCAACATAACTAGGTAAGTCCCCATGTATTGGACCTAAATTCAAACCTGTAATTTGGAAAGTAACATTACTTGTACTACCAACAGTATAGCCACTTGGTGTTACGGTAGGTGTTCCTGTTGGAGAGAATAATGCGTAAGCATCCCCTGATACTTCAGAATCTTTTTCTTGATAACCCACAGAATAAGTAGGTGTACCACCTGAGCCTTGTACCGTAAGAGTAATAACCGCTGTATTACTATCATTTAACCCATCATTAGCTTTAAAGCTAAAACTATCTGATCCACTGTAATTACTTGTTGGTGTATATGTAACAATACCGTTAGTTGAATTCATTGTGTTTAAACTTCCATGTGATGGAGCTGTTACAATAGAGTAAGTTAACGTATCGTTGTCAGCATCTGTAGCATCACAATCTACAGCTGTAGCTGTATTATACCCAATGCTAAGTGATTGTGTGGCTGCCACTGGAATTAGATTTATTACTAAAATATTATTTAATAATAAAGCTAACGTTTCTACTTGAGATCCAGTATTACCCGGTGTACCAACTAATCTAGTAGAAAATTCACCTGTAAAAGATGCTTTAGCATTTGTTAAGCTATTATCAACAGTTAAAGTTACGTCTGGATTTATTATTGTACCAAGTGCTCCTTGCACTAACCCATTATTAGTATTTGCCACTGCATTTGCTGAAGATCCAAAATCTGTATTTAATGGTTGTCGTATTAATTTCCAATTACTAGCTGTACTTGTAGCTAATATATCAAATGTAAATTGAGGATTTGTATAATCCGAATCCTCCCTAGGATCTCTACCTGTTATATAACTAACATTTTTTGTTGCTGGTACAGTGTAACCAACTGGTTGAGGGCTATTTGCTGCTAATCCATAAACAACACTCATTTTTGCTCTTTGTATTATACTAACTGTTGTTAGTTTTGGAGTTCCAGTTCCACCCATTGGACCTTGGAAAACACCCACTGAACCTGCTTTTTCTTGCATTTCAACAGAGTATGTTTTTAAAGCTGCCCCATCGGCCAATATAGTATCAAATATTATTGTTTCTTTATGTAAACCTTTTTCAGGTATTGTTATTACTTTTCTAGTACTATTATAAGCTGAACCTAATAAACTAACACTTGTTGCGGCTTGGTCAAAAACATTTATATCAACAGTGGCATCTTTGTCACCCCATATATATAATGTTTTCGTTACACCACTATAAGGTATTGTTTCTTGTGATATTTTATAACTATATATTTTACTAGTTGATGGTGCGTAATATGGTATTGTTTTACCAACAAAATTAATATGATCTTCTTCTACATCTTCTTCTGGAAAAGTATAATCAACTTGAATTGTACATACAGTTAAATTACCACCCGCAACACCACCTGTAGTTTCTGTTGCTTTAATGGTATAATTACTAGGTGTTTTACACCCATTCATATCTTTACTTATAAGCGCTGGAAATATAGAGTTTGCTCCAACAGTATATACTCTTGTAAATAGAGTTACTGTTTGTCCAAAACCACCAACAACACTATATGTTGCTCCACTTCCTGAAACAGTATTTGAACTACCGTCTTCATTTGTTATAACATCTGAAGATGTACCACTTACACTATATCTTTTACTTATAGCTGAACCAGTAATGTTACCTACAATCGTCTGATCTTGAGCAGGCATAGTAAAGGATATTGGCATAGTAACCGTTACTTTATTAGCGTAAGTATTTGCTGTTCCTGTATTAGCAAAAAGTATATTACCATTAACAGCGTTTGTTATTGGCGAACTTGTTTCATTTGTAGAAGCATTAGCAAAACTAGCAGCATCTAATACATAGCCAACTGCTGGGGTTATAGTTATAACTATATCTTGACTTACAGAGGATGTTGCTGTTTTTGTTATAACACCCAATCCATTAACATATGGTCCATCTGTACTAGAAGTCGTATATGTTGGGTCACCAGCCTCATCTACTAAACCAGCTAATAATAATGATGCATGATTAGCTGCGAGATTTGTAATATTTATACTATATATTATATTGTGTTTTGTTTGACTAGCACTATCTACAATGTTTGTTATATTACCGACACCTTGAGATGAAAATTCTTGTATATCTAAATTACCAGTTAATGTTGTATTGTTCCAAGTTGTAGCAAGACCTTTTATATAATTAAAATGTTTACCTTCTTTATTTACAAAATCAGTGACATGTCCAGATTGTTGATCGGTTTCAATAGAATTATTATACCAACCTTTGGTTAATATATCATTCTCATCACCAATAACTGTTTCATATTTCGCTGAATCACTACCTTCATAGTTTAATGTTTTGAAGTTTTTTACAACAGATGGTCCTTCGTTAAATATGAATTTTATACTTGAATAGTTAGTCGTTACACCATAAAAATTATTTCTTAAAGCATTGGCATTATGTTCCCATATCTCTCCGTTATAAAATGTATAGTATTTACCGTTTAATGACAAACCATCCTCTTGTATAAAGGATTTTCTACTTGTCCAACCTTTTACTTTTTCTGTAAAACTGATGGTTTCACTTGTAATGTGAGGGTAGTTTAATGTTATATTATAATTACCTTTATCGTCATCATAACTACCAATTATACTTGTTAAACCTTCACCACCAGCTGCGTAAGCATCCTTAAAGTAATCGGTCATACCGTATCTAGTAAGTTCTTCTATACCATCACCAGATAATCTTAATATTGCATTTCTATTTTTATCAGCATAGTATATTCTGAAACCAAAAGTAGCAAACGATTCTGGGTTTGTAGAAATACCATAATCACCTTGAAAAGGAATTGTTTGTCCTAGTGTTTTATTTGTCGCTGTTAGTTGTGCACTCCCACTAGCGCTATATAAAGCATCTTTATCAACTAAAACTTTTAATGTTTTATCTTCGCAAAATACAATTATATTTGTATCTCTAGCAAAAATCTTTTGTATACTACCATAGCTAGGATTCAAGTCTTTAGTTATAGCTTCAGCTTGAATAAATTCATTTAATCTATTAACACCACTTGAAGAATTAAATATACCAGAAAATATCATTCCAGTTTTTTTATTCTCTTTTTTATATTGCGCTGCTAATTCTGTTGATACTCTAGGTCCTTTATCTATAACTACAGCATTAAAATCATCCCTGATTCTATTAGATTCTACACCATTACCAAATGAGTAACAATTGAACCAATCTATTTTTTGGTCATTACCTAGTTCAGCAATAGGATGTGTTTTTGATGTTTCGTAGTATAAATTTAAATCAATCCTTTCTTTTGGTTCTGTCTCCCATATAGCTGGATTTGAAGAAGCAAAAGTTATTTCATCATCAACTTCTTTTAGTATTTGTATTTCAGTAAATGAATTCCTCCTAGATCCTCCTTCACCAAATCTTGTTAAAGGATATGTATTACCCCCACCATATTGTAATGACGCTGTATTAGAAGGTGTTACACCTTGAAAACCACCAGCTAATGGTGTCCAACTTATGGGTTTATCAACTTTTATTTTATATCTTATACCATGATTACTACTCCATTTCTTTTTACTACTTCCACCACTCCAGTTATGTAAATGTTCTTTTTGAGTTTGTACTATTTTATAAACAGTTTGTGCTGGATCATCTTTCCATCTAAAAAATGTGCCAACGTTGTTTAATTGGTTATTTAAATCATAATTTGCAGTAAATTGTTCCCTTGGTGGATAAAACCACGCTTCTGGTTTTTCTTCTGGACCAATCTCAGATAATCTAATATCAAAGTGGTAACCAGTCCTAGCCATACCTATACCATAATCATGCGAAGTAGGTTCATATTGTCTATCATATGACTCAGCTGAATCAATAGCATATATTTGTTTGTTTTTCCAATCATCACTATCATTTCTAAGGCCCTGAACCCAATATATTCTCTCTTGGTTTAAAATTGCGTACTTTATATTTGTATTTGCGGATACTATAAACTCTTCTAGTACAGAATCTCTATTTAATTTAATGAAAAATCTACCAGAATATTCTGCTTTATATAAATCTAATTCTTCTTTATACCACGTAAAAGTTAATCCTTGTGTTTTAGCTGTCCCAATACCAACGAATAAAATATCATCACCGAAAGGTTTTTCCATTTTAATTCTATAATAAGAACCATCTTCAGAGTAGTCTCCATCACTATTTGCATCCACCCTTGTAACTTCACTAGGTTTGTAATACTCAGAAGACATAGAGTCACTACCGATTTTAAACCATGCACTACCTAAAGATTCAGCTGCAATATCCCCTAAAGCACTATTAGCAATATCTGGACCAGGTATTTTAAATGTTAAAAAATCTTTTTCTGGAAAACCACCAGTAACGTTTGAAGTAGAAGTACCAAATTGTGTAGATATAGTTCCAATAGATGTTTTTTGTTCTTTTAAGAAATCTGGAGCTGAATTTTCAATAGCAAGTATTTTATATTTAACAGTACCAGCATTATCATCTGTTGAAACAGGGTCATCACTAGAATGTTTCTTTTTTAATATTATATGATCATCAACAGCAACTTTGTTTCTTTCAGATGAAGGAAAACTTAACCACATATTACCATCTTCTGCTGGATAATATCTATCCATAGCTAGATTATAATATTCCGCAGATGGTTCTTTAATGTAATATTTATAATGTGTTGCCCAAGGTGGAGCGGGGGTTGTTACTCTAGCTGATAAAGAATTTACTTTAGAACCATCAACTTGATGTATCATTTCACTAGCACTATCGTTTGATAAGACAGGTGTTTGTCTCCCATATTTATCCAAAAATATAATACCTACTTGATAATTTCTAATTGACTTTAGTGATTCTTCAGGTATTCTAGTGCCATAATTTGCTTGTGAAGCAGTGTGTGTTAATACGAATTTAGGATCTGATGGTATATTGAATTGTTGTACATAGTTACCATATATTAATCTATTACCACTTATCTCTTGTGCTTTTGCTGTTCTTGGAACATTATCATATGGTCTTAATAATTGATTACTAGGTATTAAAGAATGTACTTGTTCTGAAGTTATAGAAAAACTACTATCATATAAAGTGTCTTGTTTTAATGTTTCTACGGTATATATATTAGTATTATTTGATTCTTTATATAAAATATCAACCTCAACAACATCAGGGGGTATAGTTTCAAATCCACTTATAGTTAACTTTCTAATATTATTAGTCATTGCTAAATTATAAGCATTCTTAGGATCATAATCAAACCCTATTTCTTTTTCTGGTAAGAATGCAACTTTTGAAAATGGAGAGAATACAGAATATTCACCATCGACATATTTCCAACGATAAGCAAATCTAGGAAATACTAATTCATAAAAAGGATCTTTTTGTTCTAATATAGCTGTCCATGATAAAGCAGCTGATGGTGTGGTATCAGATATACTTAATATAGTACATTTAAAAGTTTTACTAGTACTATCTTCGGTTGTTAAACTATTTAGTTTTAACCTAACTTCTATATCTTCTTCTAATCCATTATCAACAGCTTCAGCTGTTAGTTTTATTGTTTGACCAGCAACCCAACCTGGTTTTGGCGTAAATTGTAATCCAGCTGTTGGGGATAATCTTGCTGGAGTTCCAGCACCACCAGCAGTAAAATCAAGTACAGTAACACCATTAATCTCAGCAGCAGCATCACAACTAGTACCGGGTGGTAAAGCCACAACATCACCACTGATTGCATCCATATATGTAAAAGCACTACCTAAAGATGAATGATATGAAGAAATAACACCACCATCTTCACTGTTATCCATTACAATGCTTGGTGCATTAAGTGGATATTTTCGTATTACTGTTATATGTTTTTCCTCTAAAAACCCTTTATCAACACCATCTACTTTAAATTTAGTATGTGTTGCATTATCTGGTGTTCCACTAGCTAGTCTTTTTATTGGAATTCTTTTTGGTTCTGTTATGTTGTCTGTAAAAAATAATATATCTTCAACAACATTTATACCAGTTATTATGTTATTTGTTTTAAAATTCAAAACCCTATCTGCTACAAACGTAACAGTATAATTTGCAGCAACATCTGATGAAAATGCTGTGTCTACAGTTATTGTTATACCATTAACATTTGTTATTTTTGTACCAACAACAATATTAGTACCCGAAACAACCATACCCACTCTTAAATTTGCATTAGCTGATGCTAATGTAAGTGTAGTACCAGTTGATACAGTTGACGCAGTAACTGCTGTAGTTTGATAAACGTCAGTTATAATATTATTTACAACTTTTGTTACAGTATTATATTCTAATATTAAATCTTTCTTAATTGAACCTGCTGTAGTACCAGCAATTAACCATATAATTTTATCTAATGATCCATAGGCTAAAGAACCTACACATTTATTACCAGCTTGACCTTGAAAAGATTTTTGTATGTTACCATAAGAGTTTTCAGCTGCACCAGCATCTGAAGATTCTGAACTAGCAATATCTATGTTCAAAGCATCTCTATATTCAACATTTCGAATCAATCTCTCATCGAGATCTTTATTCATTTTCCCTGCTTGGAATGTATTTTTAATTTCCGGCATGCTCTAATGTTTTATTACCTTAGACTTACCCCTCATAACTTGAGTTAGTTCCTCTAATTTTATATTTGATAATCGTAATTTAGCAGTTCTTACTGCTGCATATCTTTCTTTTTTAAATCTAGCTACTAAATATTCTTGCACATTAGATTTTGTGGATAAAATAGCATGTGCAATCCATTTATACATTGCTTCTTCAGCAAATTTATGAACTATCATTTCATTTTCAGTACCTAATCCATCGCTTATATATTTTAATGTTATTGTTTTACCAGATAAATCAGAGCTAAAGTTTATAGTACCTTTTAATGGATCAATATAATAAACTCCATTTCCATGTGCTCTTTCAGGTTCTAAACCATATCTTCTACCACCTGATAAAGTTTCGTCTACACCATTAGAATCTGAATTAGCATCACTTTCACCTGTGGAAGCTTTAAAAGAAGTCCATGTGTCTGAATCGCTAGCTGTTGCTATATTACCACTACTATCAAATAAATATCCATAATCACTATCTTGCATCAATGCTGTTGGATTACTTGTTTGTCTAGCTGGTAATATTATTCTTTCTATACCACTTGTATCTTTCCATGTGACTTTTACATAATTAACATAATCGTGTGGTAATTTCATTTTTAATGATAAACCTAATTCAATTTCTTGTGATTTTTCAGATTTAAAAGTATCATAACTTAATTCTTGTATTGCTCTTTGAGCATGAAAAGCTATATCAGCTCTCCTAACTTTAGATATTATTTTATCTTGACCAACATAACTAACCAAAAAGTTATTAATTATTGTTGTTAAATTTATAAATTGATAATTACCAATATTTGGATTTAATAAACTAACAACAATAGCAACCCCACTCGCTGGGTGATTCCCACTAGTAAATGTTATTTGATAAGTAGTTGCGTTGTAAGTATAATGTGTAGTTAAAAGTTGTATAACTCCACCAACAGCAACACTAAATTCACCACTAGATACAGGCATTGTAACATTAGATGGTGATCCAATTAAATTATTAGGAAATGATAAAGTAAAAGGGCCAGCACTAGCGTTGCCTGAGAACTCTTGAGATCCATAATATTGTTGTTGTGTTCCTTGTAATAATGGCATATCTTATTGTTTTTCTTGTTGTTGGTTCTTAGCTTCTTCAGCGGTTGCTAATTGATACATATTAGGATCATTTAAAACAACCCCACATAAAGCTAATGTCTTTATAACTAATTCAGTTTCATCAGATGCGTGTAGTTCAAAATCTTTTACATTTGTATTATTGTATAACGGATAACCGTTAACCAAAACATATGTCCATTCTACCGTTTGTGGTTTAGCTATATAATTACACACGACGTCAGCTACCACTGTCATTGTGGGATAAGTTTGGAATGTTGTTTCTGTTAATTGTACGTAAACTGGTCTCGTTGCTGTTGGAGCTGTTAGTGGGGAGTTTTGTAAGTGTAGTATTTGGTTTTGTTGTATCTTTTCGATTTCAACATAACCACCAGTATTACTATTGCTGTATAATTCACCCATTCTATAATGAGTTGGTAATGTACCAACACCTGCACTAGTGATGGATGATATGGGTTGTCTATATTTTTCAAATATATCAATTTTTTCTTGAAGTAAATCTAATATATCTGAATATGTCGTATCATTACCTTCGATTCTACCGAAAGCATTTATATCATAAAAGTATTGCTCAAAAATATCTAATTGAGCTTGATTAGCTAACAGGTTGAACTCTTGAGGTGTTATGTAACCTCTTTGTTCTTTGTTTAAAATACCTAATACCCTTTGATATACCGTGTCTATACTGACCATAATAATTTTTTTATTTATAGTATGCAATCGCTCCGTAGAGCGACTGCTACTACAAAGTGATTACTTTTTAATTTTCATCTTTTTTTCGAGACTTTTAACCATCTCTAATCCTTCATCAGTTTTAAACCATGCGGCTAAAGCTGAGTAAGGGTGTTCATCAAATGGAACACTCATTATTTTTCTACCACTAGATTTAAGTGTAAATACTCTTCTATCGGTAGATAATCCAAGTATACCAGCTTCTGTAGCTTTAATACCTAAATTTCTTAATTCAATGTTATCATCTTTTGCTAATTCTAAGAATAAACGTGGGTTTCTTTTAGCCATAAATAAAACATCTCTTTTAATTTCTTTAGATGTCATGGTATTGACTTTACTACCTTGTTCAACTCTTAATAAAGCTTCTGCGTGATCTACGTCTAATTGTATCGCGACATTTAATGCCTCAACCTCAATTTCCATATAATCTAATTCACCCTCTGCTTGTAAAACAACATCTCTTTCTTTATATATACCCTTAGTTTTATAAGGATGGTATACTGAAAGTAGAAGTTGTAAATTTTGTTGTTCTTTTTGAACGATTAAAACACCGTTCCTTAAAACAACATGCCCAAGCGTAGAAGTACCTTCTTGTTCATCTACAAATGGTGATGGTTGATTAGTTGCATACCTTAATTCCCTGTTGTAACCTAATTCTGGATCAAACCACATAAGTGGGGCTTTAGAAGTATGTCTAGTTGGTATAGAAAATACTATAGGCTTTCTTTCGTCAGCTAATATATATGTCCTATCTTTTACTTGCCAATCTTTTGGCTTTGTTATTGTCATAATTTTCATAATATAATATAATTAAATAGTTAATAAAAATAAAGGATTGGGTGCCGAAGCACCCAACTCTTTAAGTAATTGTCATGCTTAAGCAGCAGTATCTTTGAATAATACAAAGTTGTTTGCAGCTTGTACACAAAGACATCTTTCTGATAAGAAATTTACAGTCATCGTATCCGCGTCAGAAGTATAGTTTCCACCAACAGATCCAGTGATCCATGATTTATTCTTTCTGTCATCAGCTTCAGAAGCTCTATATCTTACGTGTAAAAACGGTCTAGATATATTCTTTCCTAACGATTGATCATAAACTGTACTTGTTCCAGCAGGAACTAATACACCTTCTATATCAGCAACAAGTCCTCTAGTGGTACCATCATTTAGATATTTCCAATCAGTTTTATAGAAGTCATAAGAACCTCTTCTAAATCCATTGAAACCTAAATTAAGTGCCATATCTTCTTCGTTGTTAAATACACCGTAAGAAGAACCAGCAGCAAATGCTCTGTTTTGATCTGATAACATATTATCAAGACCTAGAGATAAGTCTCTACCACAGAAAATCATATTTTCTTCAATAGAACCTTGTTTGTCTAATTCTTTTAATATATTGTCAAACTCAACGATACCAGTTGTTGTGGCGTCAGTTTGAAAAGCTTGGTCATTGTAGACTAAACCTCTTGAACTAATTGCAGCGAATAAACCTTCAGAACCAGTAATTCCAGCACCAGTACCTGATGCAGATATACCTGAACCTGAAGCTTTTTTCTCAGCTTCGATCATTGCCATTTCTAATTGGTCTTCAAATCTAATACGAGCTTCATGCTCAGATTTTAAATACCATAAGAAACCATCACCACCATCTTCAGTAGTTACTTCAACCCAACCGATCTGAGCTGTGTCAGAACCGTTAATGCTGTATCTATCTCTTAAGATGATTGGTTTATTACTAAACTGAGTGAATTTAGCATCAATTGATCCGCTTAGACCTTCTGATCCTTTTTTATACTCAGTTCCATATACAAACACTTTCACAGCTGTTACCGAAGCACTTGATGTAGTGTTTATAGCTTGTAGATCTGCAGCTGTATAACAACCTACAGTAACTGCTGTTGTAACAACATTACTTACAAAACATTTTAAAGAAACTTGTCCTTTAGAAACAACGATAGTATCACCAATTTTTAATAAGTGACTAGCTGGCATTGTTAAAGTGTTTGGAGTAGTGTCATGTGCAACGATTACTGCGTCGTCATATGCTACGTGAATTCTACCTTGCTCAGACCATACGACTTCATCAGAAGCCATAGGCATTTCTGCTCCTACCTGACCTAAGAATCCAGAGATAGTACGATTTCCGTATCTTTCCACCTCTTTTTCATATACTTCCGGTAAAAACTGAGCAGCAAAAGTTCCACCAGCTCCGGTGAAACTCAAATAATTGTCCCCAAATAGACCTTGTATGGGTCTGGGGGTTAGGTGCGCTAACGCGGCACCTGAACTAGCTATTGCCATAATTTTTAATTTTTAATTTGTTAAACTTACTTTTTGATTTTAAATTTGAAATCAGCAGCTGTTTTACCAGGGATAGCTCTCACTTTTATTCCGCCGGACTGTATTGCATTCGCGTGCGATCGCCTTGGGTCCATGCTAACGTTTTTTGATTTAGCGATACTATCCTTGATAGCATCAGCTTTACCTTGTTCATAAAAATGGTTTGCAATAGCATCAGGGTTCATTGCTGTAAATATGGATTTATGATAACCTTTCGCATCTGATAATGTATTCTTTTTGTCAAGAAACTTCTTAACGAAATTATCTATGCTACTTTGTGTACCCTTAACCTCATCAGCATTTTTTACATTAAATCTAAATTTCTTTTCCCCGATGTTATATTCAAAACCTTTGAACGAATCGTTAAAGACCTCGTCAGTCTTTTGTTGAAATGTAGATAATTGTACATCTGCTACTTTCTGATTTTCATCTGCTTCCTTCGTATACCTAGAAAAGAATTCAACCGCTTTCTGTTGCTCTGGGAGCAACTTCGAACCAGCTTTGATCTCTTCATAGTATTTAGACTTTAGCCCGTCTAGGTGGCTTTTAGCGCTGGCAACCTGCTCTTTAATCGCTATCTTTTTCTTTTTAATTTGTCGTTCATCGTCAACATCTTCATCAATAGAAAATGAATCCTGAATAAGGAAATCTATTTCTGAATCATCTAGATGACTTTTAGTTTTTTTGTAGTATTCTTTTAATAAAGACTCATTATTTAAACCACTATAATCGGTGTTTAAATTAACGTAATCTTCTAAACTACCACCAGTTTCATCCATAAAGTTTACAACTTTTTGAATATTTTCTGGTAATTCTTTACCTTTACTTTGTTTTTCAACAACAGCATCTACAACCTCTTTTTCACTAGGAACATCTTTTACAATTGTTTCTGGTGCTGGTTCTTCATTTGTTATTTCTTCTAAAACTGGTGTTTCTTCAACAACCTCTTCTTTAGGTTGTTCTTCTTTAACCTCTTCTTTAACTTCCTCAACAACTTTATCTTTTGTTTCAGCTTTAGGTTCATCCACCTTTTGTTTACTTAAATCAACTTTAATAACATTAGGTGTTTCATCAACAAGTTTTTTAATCCGCTTCTTGATTCTAATTTTTGGTTCTTCTACAACTTTAGTTGTTTCTTCAACCGATTCATTTGTTTTTGGTTCTTGAATTTCTTCAACAACTTCTTTTTTGTTAGCCATAATAAAATATTATAAAATTAAACATTATTTAGGTTCAAACGCACCCATTCCAAATCCTCCACCAAGTATATCATTACCTGAGGATTCAAAGTTCTTTGGTGGTTTTCCACTAGTTCTTTGGTCGATAAGCTCACTTTGTTGTGAAGCTTGTATTTTAGTTCGCTCGTCCTTACGATCTTCTTTTGTATTTTCTTTTTTATTTACCATATCAAGTTCCATTTGTCTTAATCGCATATTCAACTTAAACTCATGATCCATTAATGATTTCTTTAATTCAGCCTCTTGTTGCTGTTTAGTTTGTTCAAGTTGAGCTTTTAATTGCTCCATCTGAGCTTGAGTAGCTTGTAAAGCTTGTGCTTTTTGTATCTCTGCTTGAGCTGCCGCTTGTTGGGCTTGCACGTTTGCTTGTGCTTGTGCTTGTATATTTTCTTGCTGCATTTTTTGATCTCTCTCTAATTTCTTTTTTCTACGTATTTTAAGCAATTGATTTGCTAACTTAACGTTTTTAACTTCCCTAAGATCAATAGCATCTTCTAAATCAATAGCTTTTTGTGCTATAGCCACTTGAATATTATTCTCAAGCATTTGTTTTTCTTCTTCATCAGGTGCTAATTCAATAAATATACCAAAATCATGTATATGTAAATCCACTATATCTTCTAATGTACCAACATTATGTGCTCCAATTTGTTGTATGAAAGCTTCTTTTGTTGGTGAGTATTCTAATATATCAGATATTCTAAGTGATAACAACTCACAAGTTTCAGCTGTTAAAAATAAACCTGACTGTAATATATGCCTTGTTGCTGTATTTGAATTTGCAGCTGCTAATTTTTGTACACCAACTAAAGCTTTAGGATCTGGAGTGGTACCATCTCTAGCTTCATTTAATCCAGTAACATCCCTTATCATTTGAAGATAATAATTATACGTTTGGATTAATGTTTGCATTTTTTGCCCGCCTGCACCAGATTGAATTTCTTGAATAGGCATTTTACCTGGATTACCATCCCCATCAGATGTCATAGATCTACCAATAATACTACCAGTTTGGAAGAACATGTTTAATGCTTCTTGTGGATTGTAATTAGTACCATTACCTAAATCTATTTCAGCAAGTCCATCAGCATCTAAATAAATACCATCAGGTGTCATTCTTGACATTACTTGTTGTAATTTCAAGTGAGTTAACTGAATCATATCTGCAAAACCAGTTATACGTTTTACAAGTGATCCAATTTTACCTTGATACATTCTTGGAGCAACAATAGAATAATTCATTTTAACCTTAGTTTGATCGCTCTTAGGTCGCATCATATTCTTAGCCATCTCCCATTTTAATAATTTTTTAGTACCTAATATTAAAGCTCCTTCGTATAAAACTTCAATTGATCTAGCAACTCTTTCAAAATTCTCATCAACAGGTGGATTAAATCCATCATCTTTTATAATCACTTTACTAGCTCCACTATTTGTTTCTTTAATCTTATAAACCTCGTTCATGTAGGTTTTATAATTAAAATATAAAATATCTATTTGATTTTTATCAGAACCTTGTTTTTGACCTGGGTAACCTGAGTGTTGATGACCCTGTTGTGTTATTTCTTTTAATTCAGCATCTGTTAGATTAGGAAACTGTTTAACAAGTTCATTTATAGGTATTGTTTTAACTTCACCAACATAATACACATCTTCAAAATATGGGGAATCAGTATATGAATAAACTAAACTAGCTGGATCAACATATTCAATTTTAACACCCTCCGATGTATTGTATGTGTTTTTAACACAACCAATACCTAATACTGTTAAATCTTGATAAAATCTTTTCTTTATTAATTCATACCTATTTTGGGTAAGTAATACATTTAAAGCTTGTTCTTCAGCTAACTCAATACTTTGTTTGTAGGTTAACTGCATGTGTAAATCTAATTCTTCCTCTGATTCAGGTAGCTTATCTGGATCATTATGCGACATTTGTATACCAAACTTTTCTTGAGCATAGTCATTAAGTTCTTTAGTCCTCATGTCTAATAAAACACCTTCCATATAAGCACTTCTTTTAGCTATACCATATGGATCTTGAGAATAAGCTTTTATATCATATGTTCTTTCTGATATACCATTAACCACTATATCTACAAATTTAGGTATAATAGGTACTGGTTTCCAATCTAAATTAAGGTAAGATAAATCACCATTAATCGATAATTCATCTTTATATTTTTGTATTGACTGTTCTCCTCTAGCATATAATCTTAACTTGTGAAATTCGTTGTGATTACTATAAAATCTATTAGTTCCTGAGTCGCGCTTGAACCACTCACCTTCTATCGCTTTAGCAACCTTAAGCCCATATTCACTACCGACTTTTTCGTAATCGCTCGCGACTTGACTTGGGAAATAACCTTTTGTAACTGACTCAGCCATATTATTGTTCTATTAATTTTGATGTAGTGCCTTTATTTGAGTATTTAGCAATACTTATATTTAGTTTTTCTTTATCTATTTTAGCATTAGGATTATATAAATGCTTGTTACATGCCATAACAGCTAAACCAGAGCTGATAGCAGCATCAAATTTAGTTCTATTATTTATATCAAACCTTGCCCAATCCTGTAAGCACTTAGTGAAATACATATCACCATAACTACCATCTTGTTTTAAACCTACAAAATCCTGTATATACATTTCAATTGCAGCTGCATGTGCTTGTTTTATATCTTCACTTGAATTAGGTATTCCACCAACTTCTTTTTCGGCTGTAGAAAGTTTATTCCAAACTTTATCAGGCCGATTCATTGAGAATCCCCTATAACCACGCCTTCTTAAATAGTACAATAGACGAGGTTTATTGTTCTCAGCTAGTATAGGCATCCCATAGAACACTAAAGCCATTAGAATGTCCTCAAAGAAGATCTCGGCGGTTTGTGGTCTTGCTAAGTACTCTAAAAAAAACATATTAACTGGAATATCCTCCATACTGAACTTTGTTAATCCGTGTAAAGCTCCTTTAGAACCTACACCATCTACAGTACCTGATATATCATAACTATCACATCCAAAAGCACCAAGTTGTTCATTACCCGGATACTTAACTCCATTTTTAATTATACAATTATTTTGTAATTGTATCGGGGGTATCCAACTCGCTTTAAATCTACCATTTGGATCTGGATAAAATATTACTTTAGAATCTTTAATTCCATTTGTCCATTGGAAATTACCAATTGTAATCTTTGCTGAGCTATTAACATCTTCGTTAAAATCTATTTGCTCGTATATTTTTGCTAAATTAAATATACTGTTTTGTGTTTCGTCTCTGAAAGCATGTTCTTCAGTTCGTGGGAATTGTCGATAAAATTCATTTAAAGCATCCCCATCATTTTTTAATCCATCCGCTTCGTTTTGCCAATGTTCGAGTATCCCAATATCAATTGATTCTCCATATGGTCCAAGAGTTTCATTTTTAGGGGTGTCGAAGACAGGCATCCCAAAAGCATCAATGAATCCTTCGTAGTTCCATTCCATAGGTATGAACAAAGAATAGAGTCCTGAGCCAGTTTGTCCATTTCTGTTTCTTTTTGCGACATTCGATCCATTGTATAGTTTTTTGAAATTATCACCACCTTTATCTAAAGCATTAGATGTTGAACCCATCATACACTTACCTATAATTCTACTACCAAGTCTCAATGTGGTTTTTGTAACCCTCCAATTATTTAATATATTATTAGGTCTCTCCCATTTCCCACTTTCATCGTGTGCTAATAGTTTTAATTTTTCACCATCGTAACTATTATCACCAGTATTTTTCCAATCTATAGTAGTATCTAAACCTTGCAACTCCTCTTGTTTATCAGTACTTTGTATACTTCTTCTAGTTAATTTACTAGCCGGTACTCTATATGCTAATTCTGTTTTAGGTCGATCCATACCATCTTGTATGGGTTTAAAAAAGAATGGATAATTTACTGATATTGGTACTACCTTGTCAGTAAACATTTTTTTAGCATCTGGTCCAGTTTTAGATAATATACCAAATCTTGCATCACTTGATATAGTTGCTGTATTTACAAGTTCACCCGATGCCATAAATGAAAAACCAGAACGTCTATTTTTTAAATAACACATTCCGTAGCATCTTTTATCAATCTTACAAGCTTCCCAGAATATAAAGAATAATCTATTTGCCTCTCTAAAATCTGGATGCCCCACATCAATCTTACTCCATTGTAAGTACATATAATGTGTACCTGTTATGTAAGTTGGTACATCTTTGTTATAATACCAAAATCCCTCTTCCCTTCTTCTAAACTCTTCTTCTATATAATCTATGTATTGATTTTTAAAATCACTTGGATATTCTTTCCAATCAAATATAGTTTTTATTCTTTGTAATGCTTTAGGTTGTTCAGTCACCTCCCATTTACCACTATCAAATTTATGTATTTTTTTGGGTTGTTTTGGTAAAGCTATTTGGAAGTTTTGTATTTCGTATACCTCACCTATTTGACCAGTTTTAGATATAACGACAATATCTTGTTCTTTATTGTAACCACACACCCATTTTTTAGACCTATTAAGTCTCTTAATGGTATTTATTTTAATAGGTTCTACAACCTTATATAATGTTTGTTGGTACATTATTTAGATCTTCTTTCAGCAAAACCTTTAAAAGAAACTTGTTCTTGTTCTTCTTTGGGTTTATTATTAAGCATGTCCTCCTCCTCCTGTATTCTATTTAATATTTCAAAAGCATCGAATATAGCTAATTTTTTAGTTGCTGCTGCATTTTTTAATCTATCAGCGCTTATATCTTCATCTGAATCCACTATCTCTTCTTTAGCAACTTTAATAAGTTCCTCAACCGCTTTATGCCCAGCTTGGATTATACTCTTTTTCGTCTCCTTGATATTCATATTTAATAGTTATTGAATGGGTTGTTACTCTATATAATCTTTCACCATCTATAACAAATTCATATTCGCTATTTGGTGAAAATCCAACCAAATCTCCAGATTTAATTTCTTTTAAGTCGTTATCAACATATTTGATAACACCTATTAAAGATCTTTCATTACTTATATTAAATATATCATTAGATTTAATTGGTTTAATAAAACAATAACCCTTTAAAGATTCCCATTTATTTTTTGGTTTATATAAAAAGATTTGATCTTTTCTAACAAAATACATATCTTCCTTATAATAACTCTTACTGTTTTTTTCAACACCATATTGATTATGCCATCTTCTAAAAACATTGTGGTGCACTATAATCTTATCCCCTTTTTTTATATTAGTTTCGTTTAATATTGGGGTACTTATAACTTCAGCTTCTCTATTGACAAACTGATGTGTATATATATTAGTATTTAATATAAGATCAATATCACCCACCTTTTTAACATTGGTGTATCTGGATTTAATTGGTTTGATTACAAAATCTTGAATACTTTGCATTAATACTCTAAATTAAACTCTACAGCAATTGCCATATTTTTATTAAAATCTTTCCAAGGTAAAACCTCATCACCTTTTTTAATAAATATTCTATATTTGTCATCTTCTTCTATTATATGACAAATAGTATGCCCGCCGTAGACCTCTTGGCCAACGGCATAGTGCATAGCTTCATTCTTATAATCTTTCCCGATACTAATCTTTCGTATCAGGTGCATCACTCACTACTTCAGCTTGTTCAGGAATATCTTCGTAAGTACCATCTTGTATATTAACATTAACCTTACCATATTCTTCCTCAAGTTCTTTTTGAAACTTTTGAAGTTCTTTTTTAAGTTCTGGTAATGCTGCGATAATATCATACTTAGTTGATTCCGCTTGTCCTAATTGTAATTGAGCTTGATTAATTTTACCAACATGTTGTTGTAAAGTTTTTAAATGCTCTTCTGTGATTTTGTTTTCTTTCTTTGCCATTTTTGTTTTTATTTATTGATTAAACTTAATTTAATTACATAATAATACTATTACATATATAATAGTATTATTAAAGGTCTATTGTCACTAGACTAAGACCAGGGTAAAACTTTCTCAACATACATAGGGACTTTTAAATCCTCTATAGCTGCTGCGATAACTTCTTTTGGATGATCTTCACCATGATACTCCTTCACCCATTCGACGATTTTTTCTTCAGTTAAGTCTGTAAACTCAACATATTTATCACCATCTTTAAGTGCAGGCATAGCACAGCATCCTGAGAAACTAGCTTCTTTTTTGTCATCACCGCTTCCCTCGGAACCGGTTAATTCAAATCTAACTCTAGTTATAACGTCTGTTTTGCTGTAAGCACTAGGCGCTGTATCTAAAGAATTGATTTTGTAGGAATATGTAATTGCCATAATTGTAAAATATTTATATTAATTGTTATTGTTATTATCACGCTATTTTAACGTTTTTTACTTTATTAATTGTTTTCTAAAGTTTCTATTCTTGATTTCAAGTCATCAATGATAACTTGTTGTTCTTTTACTGCATTAACTAAAACTGCAGTAAGTTCTGTATAAGCAACAGATTTTGTATCCGCTACTCCATTATCATCTACGAGTTCAGGCATTAAAACCTCAACCTCTTGAGCAATAACACCTATTTTAGTTTGTTCTGTATTAAAATCAGTTCTATTGTAATAAACTCCTCTAATAGATTTAACTTTATCTATACAGCTATCTATTTCAACTATATTTTCCTTAACTCTTATATCTGAACCTTGAGACAACGAACCATAAATGGTCATGTTTGCTGTGGTACTATAGAATATAAACCTTGTGCTTGAACCTTGTCTCCAATTCATGTCTCCACAATTCATATCAAAATATGTAGCACTATTATTTGTATGAAATCTAAAATGATGACCTGATGTTCCACCTACATATATATTTCCCGTACCACTTGCTCCCGCTTGTATAAGTCCTGCTGTATAAAGTGAATTTATATTACTAGACGAAGCAGGTCTAGTATAATAAGCGGTATTAGTTGAATCGTAGTACATTGGACCTTGGAATGAGGTACTTGCATATGAATTATTCGCTATAAAATTCTCATAACCATTTCCTGGATTATTTCTTATAGCAATACGTCCACTACTTTCTATAGTTATATTTGAAGCAACAACGCCTCCATGATGAAAACCTATTCTTGGTGGTGTTCCGCCAGAACCAGAATAGTTTGACTCTCTTATCTCTATAGCAGCTGTATCATAACCTGTTGCAGTACTTGACGCTGCAAACTCAAAATTACCTAATACATGTCCATTAGTAGCAGGATCAATATAATAAGCTGTGTTATTTGAATCGTAGAATATTGGCGCTCTTAAAGAAGCATTTGATTGTATTAAACCTGTTTTGGTTTGAGAGTTGCTAGTGGTGTCTATCATTTGATACCAACTACTAAATCCACTGTTGTAATCTCTCATCCAAAGACCTCTATTCCACATGTTATTTCCTAACTGAAATCCATATGCTTGATCACCTGGGTGAGAACCAACTGAAATACCTGTTGTATAGGTGCTAGTTGTTGGTGCTGATGCGCCTCCATTACTACCACCCCAGTTGTAAAATGCCCACATACCTGTACCAGCGTGCCCATAGCCACTAGTGCCAGCTGTTCTAGTAATTGAACCAGTTATGGTGTTAGCAACAGTTAAATTAACAATACTGCTCGAGGAATCAGGATTTACATAATAAGCTGTATTATTATAATCATAATGAATAGCTGCATAAGTATTCCCTGCAGTACATATGTTACCATTAGAACCATCTAACCAAACCCTCGCATCACCGTCAGCGGCAACATAAAAACCCCAATCGCTTTGACCTGTAAAACTTATAAATGTTGAACTTACACCAGTATACCCAACACCATACATATTAGATAAAGTGGTTGCAGCTGGCATATAACTACTTCCAATAGTATATATAGGATTTGATGCTGCATGATTACTACCTACATTATTATAACTACCTACTTGAAAACCTTCATTATGTGCTATTCTACCATAATATTTACCATAAGTATATGAAGAAAAATCACCGTAATAAGCTGTGTTATTATAATCATAAAACATAGTACCTCTAATATCACTAGGTGTAACTAGTCTTCCACCACCCCAAGATCCCTTGTAAGTTCCGTTTTCAATTATTAATATACCATGAGAAGCTAGATTATTAGCACCACCTAAACTTCCTGCGTTTTGATGT
>Ga0257121_1001130_pt1 | contig 20945 bp, 22 predicted proteins | sample SI106_100metaG_FD_190180 | JGI IMG/M metagenome (GOLD analysis project Ga0257121, IMG submission 190180) | Marine microbial communities from Saanich Inlet, British Columbia, Canada - SI106_100 | ecosystem: Environmental > Aquatic > Marine > Inlet | place: Canada: British Columbia | collected... | reverse complement strand
CATCTATCTGTTCAGGTGTAGCACCTGCAGCTGCTGCCAAGTTTCTTGCATGAAGACGCATGTGTCCTTTTTGTATTCCTTCAGTAGAGAGAGCTCGAATGGCACTAAAATTTTGAGCCAATCCAGTGGCAGTCATAATACATGCAAGTTCTTGTGCAGATAAGGCACCAAGAATCTTTGTGCATACTTTGGCTACAGGATGTACATTTGCAATACCACCAACTATCCCAACTGAAAGTGGAATTTCCAAAATCCCGATTAAATTCCCATCACTATCCTTGCTCCACTTACTAAGAGAACGATATGTACCAGATTTTGCAGCATATGCGTTTGCAGCAGCTTCAATTGCTCTACTATCTTGACCAACTGCGTTTGCAACAGCTATTGTGCCATTCATAATTCCCTTGTTATGAGTTACTGCTCTATACACATCATTATCTGCAAATTCAAATGCTAAAATAATATTATCAACTACTTTTTCTCCCCCTACTGCTTCTTTTTCAAAAATTGCTTTAGCTTTTACAATTCTCCTAGTAGAATAGTTCGACAATATTCGAAGTAATGTTTTTCCACCAGTAATTTTTTCTATTAATGGGGAAACAGCCTCACACATTGTGTTTGTAATGTTTGCACCCATTGCATCTCCAACATCAATTAAGAGTTCAGCAATTAGCATTTTACCTGATGGTGTATCAATTACTTTACAAGAAATTTCTTTTGCACCTTTATTCATTTTTGGCAAACTATTACTTTTGGAATTTGCCAATGTCAAAATTTCATTCAACGAGTCATCAATTTTTTGAATAGCTGAAGGAATATCAACATCTAAAATTTGTATTTGTCCAATACTGTAAGATTCATCAGCAGTAACTTCAAATCCACCTTTAATTCGTGCAATTTTTGCACCCTTTGATGCTGCTGCAATTACTGATGGCTCCTCAATTACCATTGGAATGACATAATCTTTACCATTAATTTTAAAATTAGTTGCAACTCCTAAAGGAAGTGAAAATGTTCCAATTGCATTTTCTACCATTTTATCTGCTTTGTCATATGAGATTCCTCCATTGCTATTTTGTAATATTTCCAAATCTTCACTTGAAAGATTTGCAAAATTGGCAACAATATCTAATCTTTCTTTTCTTGATTTCTCAAAAAACTTTGAAATTGAAGAGTCAGGCATTTTATTTTAATATCCTCAATAGTTTATCATCAGTTGCATCTGGAAAACCTTTTCCATCAGTATTTGAGGTAATTACATACAGACTTCCATCAGGACCTTCTACCACATCACGAACACGACCAATACCACTAAGAATTGATTGTTGAGAACTAAGTCCTTCTTCAAAATCTAATTGGTATAGGTTTGAAGCCCTCATTGATGCTAAAATGAATGGAAATTCAAAATCAAATCTATCTCCCGAATAAAATAAAATTCCACCAGGTTCTATACTTGGATCATAACATAAAATAGCATTTTCAAAATTTGTATCACCTGAGCATTCCTCTTCAGGCCAACCATAATTTTTACCAGGTAAAATTAGATTAATTTCATCATTTTTTTCAGGACCAAATTCTGCAACATACAAATTTCCATCATCATCCCAGGTCATTCCTTGTGTATGTCTATGACCCAAAGAATAAACTGGAGAATTTGAAAATGGGTTATCATCAGGAATTGTACCATCATCATTTAATCTTAAAATTTTTCCAGCTAACGAATTAAGATCTTGTGGTAAATGAGATGAATCAGAAACAGTTCCAGTTCCTACATACAATTTTTCATCAGGTCCAAATTTTAAAAAACCACCATTTGTAAATGAAGAACCAGGAATTTTATCAAATATAGTTTGAACATTTTTTAGTTTGTTTTCTGATTCTTTAATTTTTAGAATTTTATTCCACAAATTTCCATCTTCTTCATAAGTCAAAAATACATAGAGGTAATGATTTGTAGAAAATTCGGGATCAAGTGTTATTCCTAAAAGACCACCATCAAACACATCAGCAGAACGAAATGTAGCTAAAGGGGAATCTAATAAAATATCATTTTGAATTACTCGTATCAATCCATCTTTTTCTGTCACAAAAATTCTATCATCTGAAATAACAATACCACGAGGTTTGTCAAGATTTTCAGCTAAAATTATTACAGAATCGCTTTTAGAATTTGAAGTGGGTTCAGGTAATGGGATAGGATCATCAGGTGATGTTAAAACAAATACTGAAAATGCAATTGCACCAATTATAGCGACGATTTGAATTTTTTTATCCACGAAAAATGAATCTTTTGAAATCCTATTAATTACTTTAAAAATTTGATAAAGCGTATATACGGCAAATCATCATTTATGGATCAGCGGGGTGGGGAAGTCAGGTCATCCCGGCGGGCTCATAACCCGCAAATCAGTAGTTCAAATCTACTCCCCGCTACTTAGTTTCTATAAACACAAAACCACGAAAGAGATTTATCGAATTTTGTGGATTTATTGACAATTCCAATCCTCTGCAAAGGCCTTGAAAGGTGTCTATGAGCAGATATTTTTGGAAGGTAAAGTTGTTTTTTTATTTTTCTTGGTATTTCGATACTTGTCTTTTTTGTAGCTTTTTTACCACAGCGAATACACTGAAATCCTTGATTTTGACCTTTAGATTTCATTTTTTTATTGCATTTTTTACAAAGTGGATTTGATATAGAATTATTCTTTTCAAGATTAATAATTTTAATAAATTCAAGATTAATAATTCTAGGAAAATTTTTTGAGGCTTTCCTAACTCCTCCGCCTACATGTATTTTATCACCTTTTATCAAATGTGATGCAATAGTTGAGATTCCTGTTGGTTTGTAAACAGCACACCAATATTCATTGTCATTTGAAATAATCTTGAAAAAAACATGTCCACCTTTTACAATTTTTGGAATATTTGATACGACTCCAGTGATTTTTCCTGAAGCATAGGGTTTCATTGTTTTTGAATTTAATTCATTTTTCAAATGATCACCTGTTCCTTGATTAGATTTGAAAATCATGTAACCATCTAATTTTTCATCACTTTTCAAAATCTTTGTAGCATAAACTAGTGAATCTACATTTTCTCCACGTACTCCATAAAAAACTGGATCAGGCCCATGAGGAGTAATTAAAATTCGTCCTTTCTTTGTATCAAAACTATTATACGTATTTGGAAATGTTTTTTCTTGCATATTTTTTACACTTTGAGTAGAAATTTTTCTTTCTTTTCCAAATTTTGGTTTTTTACGATAACTCAAAAGCTCTAATGTATGATCTTGAAAATCATATCCAATAGCACCAATTGCACCTACAAGTCCTTGACCATTACCTTGATAAAAAAATTCAAGATTATTTTTTTTTGCAAACTTTTTTGCATTGCTTCTGTTGATTAATTGCCATAAAGCTAAATTACTAAAATCAATAAATTCATCCGGAATAGAATCACTTTGAAAAAATACCAAGCCTGGATTTGCTCCATTTTTAATATCAGAATATTTTGAAACAAGATTTTTAATTTGATTTTTAATTTTTGAAGGATTTCTAGTCTTAATTTTAATGGATACTGCCCCATTACCTCTAGTTTTCCATGGAATATTTGGATTAAATCTAATCAGTCTAGGGAAATCAAGGAATTCTGTTTTTTGTTTTTGAAGTAAATCTACAATTTTGTAGGCTAAAAATGTCGTACACATGCCTTTAGGAGAATCAGTATCATCAAATCCAATATTGAGAATAGTCTTATTTTCCATGATTTACTCATACTACTCAGGCATTTTTAGTTGTTGTACAGTTCAGTTGATTTAAATTAATAAAATAAAATCTCAAGCTAAATTGATTGTAATAGATGAAAAAAGAATTTTCAAAGAAATTACAGATAAAAATCCTGGATCAGTTTCATTAAATGGACCTGATGGAATTTTACCTCAAGTTCAAGAAACAGCTAAAAGAATTACAAAAAAATTTGATATTCCAGCATATGTTCTAGCAGATACAACATGGGGAACTTGTGATTTGAATTCAATGGGTTCAAAAGTTCTGGGGGCAGGAATTCAATTCAATATTGGTCACACGATTAACACAGAAGTGTATGAAGAAAATTTGATCTTAATTGATGCATATGATGATGTAGAATTTGATAGTGTTGCAATAAAATGTGCTGATGAATTAAAAGGAAAAACAATTTCGCTTGTTACAGATAGTCAACATCTACATCAAGTTGAGAAAGTTGAAAAAATTTTAACTAAAAATAACATCTCAGTCAAAATTGGAAAAGGGCAAGGACAATTAAATGACGGTCAAGTGTTTGGTTGTGAATTTTATCCTGCAACAGCATTAAAAAAAGAAGTTGACGCCTATGTGTTTTTAGGACAGAGTAATTTTCATGCAGCAGGAATTGCATTATCAACTAATTTACCAACATATGTTTTAGATCCATACTTTAACGAAGTAAGAGAAGTTACAGAATTTGCTCAAAAATTAAAAAAGAAAGCAACTTTAGCAATTTACAAAGCAGCAGAAGCAAAATCATTTGGTGTAATTGTGGGATTAAAAGAAGGACAATTATCTAAAGTATTTGCCTTAAAAATTAAAAAAGAATTGGAAAAGGAGGGAAAAGAAGTTCAATTGTTTGCATTGACAGATATCACAAACGATAGACTCCGAAATCTAAAAGGGATTGATGCATTTATTCAAGTAGCATGCCCAAGAATTTCAACAGATAATCAATTTGATAAACCAGTACTATCTACACCACAAGCAAATGCTCTTCTTAAAATTTTACGAAATGAAAGTATTGAAGGTTATTTGGAAATTCCACACTGGTTATAATTACAAAATTAATTTTTGAAATCTAGAATTATCTGATAATTTTTCAAATAGTTTTGATTTTTTTGCTTTTACTTTGTATTGAGACCCTTGAGAAATAGCATTCTCCAAATAATTTAGTGCCTCATCAATATTTGAAAGCATTACAAGATTACAAGATTTATCAAACAATACATCTCCATTATTTGGATATTCACTCAATATGCTATTACAACACAAAATAGAATCATCAAATTTATCCATAGAAAATAAAATTCGTTCTTTATGATACAAGACAATATTGTATTTTGGGTTAATTTTTAGAATTATATCACATAATGACAAGGCTTTAGTGAAATTTCCCTGTTTACGAAGAGAGGATATTTTGTTAATTTGTACAGAAAGATCATCGGGGGAAATCTGTAATGCTGCATCATAGCATTTCATTGCATTTTCATAGTCTTTGAGTTTACTTAGGGCATATCCTTTATTGTTTAAGGAACTAATATTTTCAGGATTTTCATTTAGAATTTTATCATAATAAAAAATTGCTTCTTTTAGTTTTCCTTTTAGAAATAATCTATTTCCTTCATCTAAAATTGAATTTGTTTTAGGATTTATCATTTTTATTCACAATTCAGGTTTCATTAAGATTTTTCCAAATAGTCCTTTTCCTTTTAGCATTTTTGTGTGAGCTTCAACTGCATGCTCTAAAGAATAAACGGAATCAATAATTGATTTGATTTTACCTTGAGACATCCAGTAAAGACCTTGTTCTAATTCAGCCCTAGTTCCTTGAGTTGAGCCTAAAATATTGATGCCCTTGAAAAAAATATGTCGTAAATCAGTCTTTGCATCATAACCTGTGGTAGCACCAGTAGTAACAATTGTTCCTCCATAATTTAGTAAAGTCAATTCTTTGTTCCAATGTGTACCACCAATATGTTCAAAAATTACATCAACACCAGGTACATCTCCAATAGATTTTGGGATTTTTTTTGCAATTGATCTGACTTCTTTATGCCAATCATCATTTCTATGGTTTACAGCATAATCAGCCCCTAATTCCAATAATTTATCTAATTTGTCAGGACTAGCAGTTGCAATTACTGTACATCCAAAAAGTTTTGCAATTTGAATTCCATAATTTCCAACTCCAGAACTACCACCCATAATCAAAACTATTTGTCCAGGTTGAATTTTTGCTCTACCAATTAACATATGCCATGATGTTAACAATGTCATGGATGCAGCAGCTGCTTGATCATAAGATACATTGTCAGGAATTTTTACAACATTTACTTCTGGAAGATGTGTAAATTCACAATATCCTCCCCATAAAGGACCTGTTTCAAATCCCCAAATGGTTCTTTTTCTACAATCATATTCTCGTCCATCAGTACACGCTTTACAAACTCTGCATGACATATTTCCATGAGAGACTACTCTATCACCTACCTTGATATTTTTTACATCATTACCAATTGCAGTTACTTCACCTGCTGCATCAGTTCCAGAAATATGGGGTAATGGAATCGCTAACGGTTTTCCTCGCATTCCCCAAATATCATCATAGTTTAGTGCAGCAGATTTTACTTTGAAAATTACTTCATTTGATTTTGGTTCTGGCTGAGGAATATCTTTAATTTTTAATATTTTAGAAAAATCATCATCAATAGTATACTCGTCATAGACTAGAGCTTTCATGATTTTTTTTAGATTTTTGGAGATATATGATTTGTCAAGAGATTCCAGACCACAAACAATTATAATCATAAAAGCAAAAATCTCAACATGTCTGAAAACTCTCCATTTCCAGGTGACAAAATAGCATCTATTGAAGAATACGAGGCTGGGCATAACACATTTGATGATGGGGATATGGTCAGAGCAGCAACAGTTGGACAAATAGACATGGACAAGACATCCCGAGTTGCCAACGTAAATCACCCAAAACTTCTATCTATTCCTAGAGTAGGTGATGTAATTGTTGGAGCTGTTGCAGCAGTAATGTCATCTATGATTGCAGTCTCAATTGATTACATTAATGGTAAACCAACTACTTCAAAAGTTGAATGTGTATGTGGAACAAGAAATTTGAGAATAAGAAATGTAGCACTAGTAAATGATATCGTAACTTTGAAAATTGTAAGTCACATTAACGGTACTATTCATGCAGCAATTAATGAACCAGAATTAGGAATTTTATATACCAAATGTAGAAAATGCGGAGGAAAAGTTGTCTCAATGCGTGATGCAATAAAGTGTACAGATTGTGCATGGATTGATGAGAGAAAACTTTCTAAAAACTTTGGTAAATACGATTTCGTAAAATTAAGAGAGTAAAATGATAAAAATTTCGTTCCAAGGTGAACGAGGAGCATATAGTGAAGCTGCAGCAAAATTATTTTTCAATGAAGAAATTGAATCAGTTGAACATGGTACATTTGCTGAAGTTTTAGAAAATACATCTAATAATAATACAGAATATGCAATTTTACCTGTAGAGAATTCACTAGAAGGAAGTGTTGGAGAAAGTTATGATTTACTTTATTCAACAACACTAAATGCAACAGGAGAAATTTATCATAAAATTGAACATTGTTTAATTGGAATTGGTGATTTAGAAAATGTTGATACAGTTTATTCTCACCCTCAAGCATTGGGTCAATGTAGAGAATTTATTGAAAAACAAAATATGAAAACAATTCCTGCATATGATACTGCAGGTAGTGTAAAAATTGTAAAAGAGTTAAACAAGAAAAATTGTGCTAGTATTGCTAGTAAAACAGCATCAGCACTATATGATATGCCTATAATTACCGATAACATTGCAAACAATCTCAATAATTATACAAGATTTTTGATTTTATCAAAAAAAGAATCTCCTGAAACAGGAAATGACAAAACTTCGATAATTTTTTCTATAAAACATGAACCAGGTTCATTATATCGAATTATAGAAAATTTTCATAAAAATAATGTTAATCTAACAAAGATAGAATCAAGACCAACAAAAGCAAATACATGGGAATATAATTTCTACGTAGATTTTGAAGGACACAAAAATGATTCTAAAATATATGAAATGCTAGAAAAAATTAAACAAGAATCATTATTCATGAAAGTTCTAGGTTCTTATCCTTCAGCAAAATTAAATTAAAATCCCTTTGGTTTTCTTAAGGTAAATCCCATACTAAAACCAATGATAATTATTCCAGTGATTAGTACCATTACATCAAATGTAAATCCAAATGGATTAGGAGTTTGTTTTGTAACTGCTGTAATTTCTAAATCAGAATCACCAGTATTTTGAATCAAGATTTTTGTATTTCCAGATTCAACAGGAGCCCATTCTAATTTTAATTCATTTTTGTATGAGGTATTTGGAATTTGTAATCCGTCACCTGGACTTTTTAGTTTTAGATCAAAAGCATTACCTGTAATTATCAATGATTGTGGTGCATTAGCAGGTGCAGGAATCGTTAATGGAATAGAATCACCAACTACCACAAGAAAATATTCATCCATATCTACAGTAGGTCCAATATGAATAATTATAGAATATCCACCAAGTGCAATAACTATACTGCCAACAATTAATCCAATGATGGTTCTTTTCGATAACATAATTCAACAATTTTAGATGCTTCTTAAAAAATTAACTAAAATTCCTTAATCATATTAAGTAAAACTTTGCTTTGATGTATAGGTCTCTCAGGATAACAATTTAGCATCCATCCATTATCAATTTTATCAAATCCCATTTCTTGACAATCCATATCATATTCTAAAGGACTATTATCAAACTTCCAATCAAATCCATTTCTAATATGAGATTCAGGAAAATTATGTCCTCGTTGAAGAATAAGAAGATTAGTATCATAATCTATTTTTACTTCAGCATAAAGTGCATTTGGATAAAGATAAAGAACATTTGAATGAGTAGTAATCGCATCAAATTCTTTTTTTGTAACATATTCGTTATGAAGTAAAATTACTTTATCATATTTTTCAAGAATAGTAGGATCTTGATCTACATCAATATCAGAAATAATTTCATATCCAAGTAATTTTAACACTTGAAATCCATTTCCACTTGAAGTAAAATCTGGAGCATATTCTTTTTGTAATTCAATGGTAAGACATTTTTCATCACACTCTTCTCTAAAATATGTGTAAAATCCAGGTTCACTATATGCAGCTGCAGTAAATATTGGATAAATTACAATTGTTTTTTCACTTAATTGATAGTTTAATTTTTCATAGAGTTCAGTATTTTCAGGATTCAATTCAAAATGAACATTATTCCAAACTTTTTTTCCATTTTTAATTTCAAGATTTTCTTCAAATCCATAAATATTAAAAAGTGATTTAATGTCAAGTTTTATTTTTTCAGATTTATCGGATAGTGTCACATTATTTTCTAATTGATTTGATGATGAGAATATGTATCCAATTACGAATATACCAATAATGATAGGCGTCAATAACATGAAAATTTTAATTTTCACAATTTTTCAAGTATTCTCAAGAATATGAGTATTGTTAAATTTTTGAATTAATTATTAAGATAAAAAATGATTAAGTTCATACTCTGTTTAATCAAAAAAAACACACACAGTAATACATATTGAATATTTAGGAAAAGTGATATGAGTATTCAGATGATTGACTATTACAAATATCTAAAATGTCAGGAATGTAAAGATTCAGGACTATATTGTAAATCACATAGAATAGAAGTAGATGCAATTCTTAACAGTGCATAATCTAGATTTTGATAAAATAATTATTCTACATTAAAGAAACATCATGAGGTTGACTTTCTGCAAATCCAGCTCTTGACATTTTGATAAATTCTGCATTTTCTTGCATTTGAGTAATAGTATGTGCACCACAATAGCTCAATCCGGAACGAACACCACCAGAAAGTTGTTTTAAAATATCAACTACTGTTCCCTTGTAAGGAACCATTGCTTCAACTCCTTCTGCAACATAATCATTAAGATCATCATCAAAAGAGAATGAACCTGTTTCTTTTGATTTTCTACCAATTGAAGCAGCAAGAGAAGCCATACCACGATAAACTTTGAATCGTTTTCCATTTTTAGTTAATACTGTACCAGGTGATTCATCAGTACCACCAAGCATACTTCCAACCATTACAGATGAAGCACCAGATGCTAATGCCTTTGTAGCATCACCAGAAGTTCTTGTACCACCATCAGAAATTATTGGTACTCCATAATCCAATCCAACTTTAGCACAATCCATTACTGCAGTTAATTGAGGAACACCAGAACCAGTAATCACTCTAGTAATACAAATAGAACCAGATCCTACTCCAACTTTGACTGCATCAACTCCAGCTTTAATCAAATCCTCAGCACCTTGAGCAGTTGCAATATTTCCTGCAATCAGTTCACAATCAGGAAATGCTTTTTTAATATTTTTAATTGTACTAATTGCATTTTCACTATGTCCATGTGCAATATCTACAACAAGTACATCTACACCTGCATCTAAAAGAGACTCACTTCGTTCTAAAAAGTCACCCTTTACACCAACTGCAGCTCCAACCAACGGACTTCCTTTCTTATCTTTAGACGCATTTGGAAAATCAGTATTAATTGTAATATCTTTACTAGTGATCAAACCTGTGATTAATCCAGAATCATCAACTATTGGTAATTTTTCAATTCTGTGTTGATGTAAGAGTTGTTTTGCATCATCTAATGTTACGCCCGGTTTTGCTGTTACAACATCTTTTGTCATGATATCACGAATATTTCCAGATAAATCGGCAAATAACAAATCTCGTTCAGTAACAATTCCTACTAGTTTTGAATCAGAATCAACAACTAGTAGACCAGAAATTTCTTTATCTTCGGCATATTCTTGAGCATCTTGAATTGATTTATCTAAAGAGATAGTGTATGGATTTTCAATCATCACACTGCCTGAACGTTTTACTTTGAGAACTTCATTTGCTTGTTCCTGAATGGTCAAAAATCTATGAATAATTCCGATACCACCAGCACGGGCCATAGCCACAGCCATAGAGGATTCAGTCACAGTATCCATATTTGCACTAACAAATGGGATATTTAGTGAGATATTTCGAGATAATTTTGTACTAAGATTTGTTTGAGTTCTACTTGTGATATCTGAATATTTCGGTACAAGAAGTACGTCGTCAAAAGTTAATCCTTCTTTAAATTCCAATGAAACCTTGTTAAAAAGCTCAAAGATTGATTATAAGCCTTTGCGTTATTTTGATAGTTTTGAGGCAATAGTAATCGCATCTTTAGTAGCATCAACATTGTGAGTACGAATAATATTTGCTCCATTAATTACAGAGATTGCTTCAGCTGCAATCGATCCAAATAGTCGATCAGATGTATTTTCTTTTCCTAAAACATTTCCTATGAATGATTTGTTTGAAACAGAGATCAAAATAGGATACTTTTGTTTAATTGATTTTAAATTTTTAATTATTGATAGATCTCTTTTAACCCAATCTGATTTAATTTTTGTAAAAAATTGGCCTTCTCCAGTTTTTCTAAAAAATCCAACAGCAGGATCTAATACTATTTTTTCAGATGGGATGTGAGATTTTTTAGCAATATTCAAACTCTCTCTAAGAAGTTTTTTAGTTAAAACAACATCATTTCCAGATATTGTTTTGGAATGATATGCACATAATATTAGAGATGGTGTAAATTCAGAAATTACATCTTTCATTTTTTCATCAAATTTTAATCCAGAAATATCATTGATAATTTCAACTCCGCATTCTAAAGCAGTTCTAGCAACATTGGATCTACATGTATCAATAGATATTGGTAAATTTGAACAATTTTGTACTATTTTTATCGCATCAAGAATTCGTCTTGTTTCAACTTTTTCTGATACTATTGTAGACAAATAAGGAGCAGTAGACATTCCACCAATATCAACAAAATTTGCACCATCATTTTCCATCTGTTTTATAGAATTTTTAATGTCATTTTTTGTTGTGCTGATAGATTTTTTATGAAATGATTCAGGACTTGTGTTAAGAATGCCCATTATTCGTACTGGATTTTTACCTCCTACACCTACATTTGCAATTCGGGTCACATGGTTTATCAAAAACTAATACAATTTGAGTGATATGATGATTTCAGGTTGGAAAAAGAGGTATTCAGAGATTAGAAAAGAATTCAACTATAGTGAAAAAAAAGACATAGAGTCAGCTGTCATATTAAATTCTATTATAAAAAATTCAAATATCAATGAAAAAATTATCAATCTAATAAAAGATAAAACAGTTTTTGTTATTGGTTCAGGTCCATCATTATCAACTGCAATTCCTGTATTGAAAAATTTCAAGAAAACAATAAAAATTGCAGCAGATAGTTCAGTAAAACTTCTTGTTGAAAATGAAATCATTCCAGATATTGTAATTACTGATTTGGATGGAGATGAAAGTACTCTGAAAAAAATTGGGAAAAAATCTATTTTCATTGTACATGCACATGGAGATAATATTGAAAAATTAGAATTTGTAAAAAAATTTACAAAATGTATTGGAACAACTCAATCAAATCCTTTTGAAAAGATACAAAATTTTGGTGGGTTTACTGATGGAGATAGAGGAGTTTTTTTAGCGAATCATTTTGATGCAAAAAAAATTATTTTATTTGGAATGGATTTTGGAGAAAAAATAGGAAGACATTCAAATACAAAAAAATCAGAAAGAAAAATTAAATTAATGAAATTACATAAAGGGAAATTACTTTTAGAATGGCTATCAACTATTACAAAATCAGAATTATTTACAACATCAAAGCCAATTAATGGATTTAAAAAAATATCCTACAAGAATGTGGATATCATAATTACCTAGAATGCATTTAATACCCATCATACATTAATCAAATTATGAAATTCTCAGAGGAGCAAGTAAAAGATATTGTTGCTTTGAAGGATAGTTTGATCGAACAAATTGATAGGCATCAAGAATCTATGGAGATGCTTGAAAAAAATGTCACAGTTTTAGATTTATTCTTAAAAGATTCTAGTTTTACAAAAGCTTCACAACTAGGAACAAAAGTAGAAGAAAATCAAAAAGATTCTGAAGTAATTAAAAAATCTGAAGAAAGTTCAATTCCAATTAAAAGAGGAAATGATGGGAAAATAATTGCCAATGCGTACATCACTCCAGAACAAGTATCCATAGTTTTAGATAATGAAATTATGATTAATGCAGATACACCACCATTCAAATCATTTTTCATTGATAGAATAATTGGAGAAATGAAAAAGAAAGATTCTGTTGCAGTTGAAAATGGAAAAATTCAGAAAGAGTCAATCATTGATTATATCATTAATAAAAATGGTTCAGACATTAGAGAGATAATTATTAAAAATTACAGACAAAAAGAAAGAGTCAACGAATTAATCAATACAGCAGGATGGTCATTAACACGAATGCTTGAAAATATCAACAAGTGATAGTATGGATAAAATTGTAGTTTTAGATTTTGGGTCACAGTATAGTCACTTAATTTGTAGAAGAATTAGAGAATTTTCTGTTTATGCGGAACTTGTTCCTTTTGATATTAGTTTTGAAGAATTACAAAAAATAAATCCAACAGGAATAATTTTTTCAGGAGGTCCAGCAAGTGTTTATAATTCAGATGCTCCAGTTCCAGATGATAAAATTTTTGAGATGAAATTACCGTTACTAGGAATTTGTTACGGACATCAATTAATTGTAAACAAATATGGCGGTAAAGTAAAAAGAGCAAACAAAGAATACGGTTCATCCTTACTAACAATTGATAGTGATAAAGATCTTCTAAGTGATGTTGGAGAATCAGTTCGAGCCTGGATGAGTCATGGAGATGAAGCAGAAGAAATTCCACCAGGATTTCAAGTAATTGGACACACAGAAGGTGCAAAATCTGCTGCAATTGCATCAGAAGAAAAATCAGTATATGGAATACAATTTCATCCCGAAGTAGTTCATACAGAACAAGGAACTGAAATTCTTAAAAATTTTGTATTAAAAGTATGTAAAGCAAAACAAGATTGGAGTATGGAGGGATTCATAGAAACAGCTGTAGAAAAAATTTCAAAAATTGAAGGAAACGTACTATGTGGTGTAAGTGGTGGAATTGATTCAACTGTTGTAGCATTACTAATTCACAAAGCAATTGGAGATAGACTCAAGTGTGTTTTTGTAAATAATGGTTTACTAAGATTAAATGAAGAAGCAGAGGTTGAAGAAATGTTCAAAAATAATTTCAATGTTAATTTTACATTAGTTGATGCATCTGACAAATTTTTAGGAAAACTCAAGGGAGTAGAAGATCCAGAAAAAAAGAGAATGATCATTGGTGAAGAATTTGTAACTGTTTTTACTGAATTTGCTGAAAAAAATGGACCTTTCAAATGGTTAGCTCAAGGTACACTATACCCAGATGTGATTGAAAGTGGAGTTTCAAAAGGTCCAGCAGCTGTAATAAAATCACATCATAATGTAGGCGGATTACCTGATTGGCTAAACTTGGAAATTTTAGAGCCAGTAAGAGAACTTTACAAAGATGAAGTGAGAAAAATTGCAGAAATTTTACAAGTGCCAGAAAAACTTTTCATGAGACATCCATTTCCGGGACCAGGATTAGCAGTTAGAATAATTGGAGAAGTTACACCAACAAAACTGCAAATTTCCAAAAAAGCAAGTAAAATTGTTGAAGAAGAATTAATCGAGGCCGGATTGTATGGTAAAGTATGGCAAGCATATGCTGCAGTAGGCGATGATAGAGCAGTTGGTGTAGTTGGAGATGAACGAAGATACGGAAATATAGTCATGATAAGAGTTGTTGATTCAATTGATGCAATGACTGCAGATTGGACTAGATTGCCACACGGGTTATTAGAAAAAATGAGTAATAGAATTACAAATGAAATTGAGGATGTTACATGGGTAACTTACACCATTTCAAGCAAACCTCCAGCTACAATTGAACCACAATAATGGTTAATTTCAAATTAGTTAGAAATTTTAAAAAATAAATATTCATAATAATTTGTCAATAGTATGAATTTTCACGTATTTGACACATATGTAAAAGCAAAAGATGGACACACCATGCATTTTGATGTGATTACTGATAACAACAATACAGAAAAAGCAATTTCTTTTGCAAAAGAATGGTTAAAAATTATCAATGAGGATTCTGCAAAAGTTACAACAGAAGAATGTAAATTTTGTCATACAGAATCAGTTTCAGAAGAGATAGAGATTGAAATAATGACAAATGGTTATTTTATTGTAAAAATGGATGGATGTCCTCAATAACTATGTAAGAAGAGCTGCACCATATACTCCTGCAGAATCACCAAGTTTGTTTTGAATAATTGGTGTTTCAACTAAATCTGAAAAAACTTTCTCATATACAGATGATTTACCTTCAGAATACAAAAAATCAATATTTGATAGTCCTCCACCAAGAACTATCACATCAGGATCTAAAATATCAATTACATTAGCAAGACCATATCCAAAATTTTCTAAAAATTTGTATTTCCATTTTTCACCTATCTCACCGTTAATGTTTGAAAGAATTTCAGGAAGGCTTTGAGATTTTCCTGTTAATTTTAGCCACTGTTTTTCCAACGAAGGACCACTGATATAGGTCTCAACACATCCAGTTTTTCCACAATAACAGGGATTTCCATTACGATGTAAAGTATGATGTCCCCATTCACCACCAATGTTGGTTCTTCCAGAATGAAGTTTTCCATCAATTACAATACCACCACCTACTCCAGTTCCCATAATCACTCCAAAAACTAATCCAAATTCTTTGGCAGCACCCATTTGTGATTCAGCCATTGTAAAACAATTAGCATCATTTTCAATAGAAATTTTTTTCCCCAAATTTTTTTCTAAATCTTCTTTGAAAGGTTTTCCAATCAAACATTGAGTATTACTATTTTTAATTAATCCAGTTTGTTTAGAAATTGCACCAGGAGTACAAACACCTATAGAAAAATTATCAATATCTTTTGAAATTTCTAAAACTAAAGATGAAATGGAATTAATAATTTCATCATAATCAAGTTGTGGTGTTTGAATTCTTTTTCTATCTATAACAGTTTGATGTTCATTAAGTAGAATAACTTCTGTTTTAGTTCCACCTAAATCTACACCAAGATTATACAACAATAATTTATGAAAATTTGAATGCTTAAGTTTTGATTATCCCATTGGGGGCATACCGCCGCCACCAGGGGCGCCAGATGTAGCTATCACATCATCAATTCTTAGAATCATGCATGCTGCTTCTGTTGCAGATTTTATAATTTGTTCTTTAACTGCAATTGGTTCTACAACATCAATAGATAACATATCAGAAATCTTTGTGTTTCTAGCATCAATACCAGTCCATTTTTGACCTTGGTTTTGTTTTGCTCTTAGAGTAGCCATTGTATCAATTGGATCCATTCCTGCATTTTCTGCAATAGTTAATGGAATAATTTCTAATGCTTCAGCGTATTTTTTAATTGCAAGTTGTTCTCGACCATCAAAATTATCAGCCCAATCTTTTAGTTGTGAGGCTGCAAATGCTTCTGGAGCACCACCGCCTGCAACGATTTCTGGTTTTTCAATTACATCTTTTACTACCATTAAAGAATCATGAATAGAACGGTCAACCTCATCGATTACTCTTTGAGAACCACCACGAATTAACATTGTAACAGATTGTGGATGTTTACAACCTTCAATGAATACCCATTTATCAGATTCAACTTTCTTTTGTTGAGCTAAATCTGCTGCACCTAGATCATGTTCAGTCAAATCATCTAAGTTACTAATTACTCGTCCACCAGTAGCTTTTGCAAGTTTAATCATATCACTTTCTTTTACACGACGTACTGCCATAATTCCATGTTTTGCAAGGAAGTGTTGTGCAATGTCATCAATTCCTTTTTGACAAATCAAAACATTAGTTCCAATATCATGTAATTTATCTACCATTGTCTTTAGCATTCTATTTTCTTCTTCTAAGAACATCTGCATTTGAGTAGGATCTGTAATTCTAATTTCTGAACTCATTTCAGTTTTTTCAATTTCTAATGCTGAATTAACTAGTGCAATTTTGGCCTTTTCAATTTTTGTAGGCATTCCACTATGAACAATTTCTTTATCTAAAACAATTCCTTTAATGATTTGTGTATCAGTAATTGAACCACCAGTTTTCTTTTCAACTTTAATGTTTTCAAGATCAACTGTATATTCTTCATCTTTCTTTGTTGCAATACTCAAAATTGAATCAACTACTATTTTGGATAAAACACCACTATCTTCAGAAATTAACTTTGATTGCATACTTGTTGTGGCAATTTTAAGAAGTGATTCTCTATCATCAGGTTTAATTTTCTTTGATAATTCAGAGTAAATTTCAAGAGTTTTGTCAGCAGCTGCTTGGAAACCATCAACAATTATTGAAGAATGTACATCTTTTTTGAGAAGATCTTGTGCTCTTGCCAATAATGTTCCTCCAAAAACAACAGATGAGGTTGTACCGTCACCGACTTCATTATCTACAGTTTTTGAGATTTCAACAATCATTTTTGCTGCAGGATGCTGAACATCAATTTCTTTGAGAATTGTTGCTCCATCATTTGTTATAGTAACATCACCTAAGGAATCAACTAACATTTTATCAAGACCACGTGGTCCAAGACTACTTTTAACTAAATCAGCAACTAATTTTGCGGCTGCAATATTATTATCTTGAGCATCTTTACCTTTTTGTTGTAGTGCACTCTCTTTGAGAACTAAAACAGGTCCATTTGGTCCTTGTTGAATTGATGCCATCTAGATTCAGATTGAATCGCCTGAATCCCCCTTTTTAACATTACTTAGTTGATCGGTTGAATGTAACATCGTTTTTTCACATCAACAATTCCACCTGAAAGAATTCTAACAGAAGGTAAAGCCAAGAAAGGTAAGAATAAAGGAATCAGATGTGGTCTTTGAAATTTACATCCTGAATCTACAATTATGTTATTAATTTTTTCAAAATTTGAAGAAACTTTCTCAAAGGAATCAGTAGAAACAATTCCTGCAAAAGGCAAAGGTAAAGAGGCAAGAATTTTTCCAGATTTTACCACTACAAGTCCACCTTGATTTTTAATTAAATGGTTTGATGCAACTGCCATATCAGAATCACTAGAACCAATAACTATCAAATCATTTTCATGAAAACTCCAAGTGGATGCAAAAGCACCAATGTCTGCTCCAAAATTTTCAAGAAACCCAATAGAGTGTCGATTTGTTCCATGAATTCTATCAAAGGCAGCAACTTTCCATACATCAGAATTGAGAGAAGCAGGAACATTTCCATTTATGGATTGAAGTTCAGATGAACCAAGCTTGGTAATAATTTCAGATTGCATAAAGATGGTATTTGCAAGTACATTTTTCTTTTTTGATTTAATTAGAAAATCATTTTTTGAGAAATTTTTTAGTTTTACAGTTTTCTTAATCCATGAAGGTATTGATTTTTTCTTAATAGGAATTACAAAACGTCCATTTGAGATAACAAGTTTTCCTCCGACAAAGACTTTGGTAGGTTTGAATGATTTCAAATCATCAAAAATAAGAATATCTGCTAATTTTCCAGGTGCAATTCCACCAAGATCTTTTCCCATATTATAATAATCAAAATTATTCTTTGATGCTATGGTAACAGCATCAATTGGTTTTAGACCATGCCTAATTGATTCCCTAATACAGTGATCAATGTGACCAAATTTTGTAATATCTAATGGGTCAAGACCATCAGAACAAAACATTAAGCGATTAAGATACGTGCCATGAGATAAAACACGTGGAATGATTTCATTCAAATCACGTCTGATAGAGCCTTCTCTAATCATTATCCACATTCCAAGACGTAATCTTTCTAATACTTGATCAAAATTGATTGGTTCGTGGCATGAAAGAATACCTGATGAAACATATGCATTGAGTTTTTTATCACTGGCACCTGCAGTATGTCCATTAATTATACAATCACACTCCAGCATTGATGAAATAGATTTCATTGTTTTAGATTCACGAAGTGTCACCTTAGTCCAAGAAAAAACTTCACCTAAACCAAGAACATGTGGATGTTTAACTGCAGTTTTTTCTTGTGAGAGTGTAAGGGATTTACTATTACTAAACTTTGCATCAACTGGAAGACCTCCAGGAACTACTTGAAAAATTCTAATTGGTAAATTTTCTCCAAGTTTAAGAAATTCTTGAAACCCTTTGTTACCTGCAACACTTACAACATCAATTGGATCTGAAAAAAGAGAAGTAACTCCACAGAGAAGTGCCTTTTTTGCAAATTCAGAAGGCAATACAAATTGATCAATATGTAAATGAGGATCAGCAAAACCCGGACTGACATATTTATTTTTTACATCAATAACTTTTGTTTTTGGACCAATCGTATGAGTTGCATCTGGACCAACGTATGCAATTCTATCAGAAATAATTGCAATCTGAGTTTTTGGAATGATTTCTCTAGTATAGACAGACAGTAAATTACAATTTTTTAAAACTAGATCGGCTTTTTTGTCACCCATTGCTACAGAATTCAAAGAAATAATCGAATTGGCTAATCTTGATGTCACGCCTTTGAATTGGGTTTTGCGCCTATTATAGATTCAATGCTTAAATTACGGGTGAGGAGGTTTTGTTGATATGAACATTCCCAAGGTGATCAGAAAGTATTGTGCAAAATGTAATACACATACTGAACAAAAGGTCGGCATTTACAAAGCTGGGAAAAGAAGAGGTTCTGCAAGAGGTGAACGTCGACATGCTGAGCGTAAACATGGATACGGCGGACAGAAATTCCCTAAATTAGCAAAACCTGCCAAAGTTACAAAAAAAGTTACTCCTATTATGACATGTACTGTATGTAAAAAGAAATACAATAAAAAAGGCGTTAGAATTAAGAAATTTGAGTTGGTAGCAGCATGAAAAAAGATCATATCGAAATTCCAAAGCCATCAAGTAAGTTCCAGAAAGTTAACTGTGACGAATGTGGTGAATTACAAATAGTTTATTCTCATGCATCAACACAAATTGCATGCAATTCATGTGGAAACACTATTTCAGAACCAACAGGTTCTAAAGCAAAAATAAATGGTAAAATCTCAGGTAGTGCTGAGTAAATCGTAATCTTGTTTTGTATTTAGATTAAATGCTATTCTTTTATCATCAATTATAATATAATTTTCATTCAAATTTTCAAGTGATGTAATTTTAGTTGAATTTACTAAAGAAATTCCAGAATAATGACATTTTTGATTTGAAAAATTTACAAAATATTCAGATTCAATTCCAACAGAAGATAAAAAGTTACTAGTTACAAGAATACTTGTCCAAATTTTTTGAGGATCATATTGATGTACAATTTTCTGTATGATTTCTTTATCCAATAATGGTAAATCACCAGAAGTAACTAAAACATCATCATCAATAGTTTTAAGAATTGAATTTAGATCATTGACATAATCAATTCCAAGTGTGTCAAAAATTTCAATATTATTTTCTTGTAATAATTTTTTTGTTTTAGGTGAATTTGGACTAGTGACGGTAATAATTTTTGAAAAACAGTTAGAATGTTTTAAAGAATCAACAACTTGTAAAATTATAGGTTTTTTGAATTCAAGTAATAATTTTTCATCATCCAAATTCATACGAGTGCCTTTTCCACCAGCCATCACAATTCCAATCATATTGAAACAAACACCATCAATGAAGCTAATCTACTAAGTTCATTTGTAGCACCAAGAACATCTCCAGTAATTCCACCAAAACTGCGAGTGGATAGGGCTAAAAGAAATAGAGTCAACGTTACAGTTACACCTAACATTACTAATCCTGTAGTTTCACCAATTACAATTACAGGAATTAGCATGATTACAAATGCAGCACCAAGTTTTTTCTTATCTTTCATAATTTGTACAAAGGGTGAATTTGAGCCTAAAGATGCAGAATTTCCTAAACTTGCCATCAATACCATTGAGAATTTTGCTAAAATTTCACTAATCAAAATTGCCTTA
>Ga0257121_1001127_pt1 | contig 20974 bp, 13 predicted proteins | sample SI106_100metaG_FD_190180 | JGI IMG/M metagenome (GOLD analysis project Ga0257121, IMG submission 190180) | Marine microbial communities from Saanich Inlet, British Columbia, Canada - SI106_100 | ecosystem: Environmental > Aquatic > Marine > Inlet | place: Canada: British Columbia | collected... | reverse complement strand
CTGTATATAATTGATTTCTTAATTTACTTAAATCGCTAATTCTACCTTTGATTTCCATAGCTGTCATACTAGATTCTCCGCCATTTTCAACTGACTCTAAATCTTCGAATAATTTACCTTCGAAAGCATGAATATTATTAATACTATCAAGAAGATCCGTATATTGTACATTTAAAATATCGGAACAACTAGGTTTCAACTTGGATTTACCAGTTCCAGTGGTGGAAGAGCCTCCTCCACCAGGTCCGGGTGGAACTTGTATAGCCGTACCATCACCGGAATAACATCGTGGCCAGCCTGGTACGGAGTCAGATGTTAAACCACAAAACAAAGGAAAATCAAGTTTTACCTCACATGCTTTTCCATCATCTGTAAGCGTTGATGAGCCTGGACAATTTGGTTTGGACATTATATATAATAATAGGTCATAAAAAATTTTATTATTATTTAATTTTAGTAATAGCGATTCCTAATATAGAAATTGCTAAAGTGAGCCACAGATAATAACTCAAATCAACGCTTTTTTTCCTCAAAAGACTATCTGTTTCTTGGGCACCGAGAGTATCAAAATTTGTACTCATATTTAAGAGCTTATGACTAGCCATTCCGTAGCTAGCCAGTTGTTTTAGCAAATTGGTATTTTTTGTTCTATACAGAGAACTTACTTCCAAGTTTTTTGACTGCATTTCATTAATGCTGTTTTTTATCTGCTGTTGCATAGATTTTAGTCTTGTCGCTTCGTCTCTCTCCTTTCTACGATTTTCTACTAAAAAGTTACCTGTTGGTTTCACACCAGGAACTGGTTTGTCGCCTCGAGTTCCTGAATCTTGACATGCGGTAACAAAATCACCTTGTAAAGGCGCATAACCTTCTCTTCCTCTAAATCCTTCCTTCATCCCTCCTACAAAACTTTCTGAAATGATTGTTGAAGTGCATCCATGGTTTGAGGTAGACCCTCCAACTCCTGCTACAAAACTACTCCAGTCATCCCAGTTTCGGGCACTTTTACATCGATCTTGCATATGGGTTCTCACATTACATCCATCCGTAACCTGTAACATGCATTGATCGCGTGCACCACAGTCACTGCTCGTTCCGTGTGCTCTACTTTGCACTGTATTATGAATTTGACCGTTTCCGTCGGGCCTGTTTTTACATGCGTAGCCCGAAGTAACCGACGCACCACCACCAAAGGAGTCAGTCCTTACCCTTATTGAAGTGCACCTTCCGTTATTACAACTTTGAGATCGAGATAAGGCTGGACAAGCTTGTCCACCATGTTGAGGAGCAGTTGTTACAGTTCTAGTGGATGTTTGTGTTCCTGGACCGCAAGTTTTACTGCATCCCGACCAGGAAGACCAACCCGAAACCTCGCAATCAACAGCACAAGACTTAATCTGACAGTCCCGGCTTTCAGATAGTTCGGGACAAATTTTCCCTCCATATTTGTCTTTGCGCGTTATTGTTCTCGTGCGTATCTCATGTCCCGGACCACATTCTTTGTCACATTTTGACCAACCTGAAAATCCTGAAACAGTGCAGTCGATAGGACAAGGTTTAATCTGACAATCCTGCGTTTCTGATAAGACGGGACAGGCTTTTCCTCCCCATTTCTGGACGGTTTCTACATACCTGGTGCGTGTATGCTTACCAGGACCACACGGTTTGCTACATTTCGACCAAGCCGAAAAGTTCGAAACACCGCAATCTTCTGGTACTGGTTTTTCCACAATCTGTTGATGTGACTCTACTATCTTAGAAGTAAAACCTAGTCCGGATAATTTCTGGTCTGCAAATTCTTCCGTGCCGTAAAATGTTACATACAACCCACCCTTTCCTTTGTTGAAGCCCCCTGTAGTGGAACATGACATCATTTTTCGTTTACCATCGCCACAATCAGGACCAGAACTAGGGTTTGACGGATAACTAATTGCAAGAGGTAAGTTTGCGACCGATTGCGATGTTTTCCAGGTCGTACCATTAAAAACATCGGTGCGATGCCAACCGCAGGCACAATAAGCTAAGTCTTTTGCAATGAGATCTTCCATTTCTGCTGAATCTGCTAAACGTACATCGGGGAACTCGGTTGCTACCTGTTGCAAAACAGAAACTAAATCATCCTTGGTCGCAAAATATTTTTGGCTAGGTCTACCAATCCATATTATCATTTTTGCAGGCACAGGACAACCAATTTCTCGTGGTCTGCCTCCAGAGGCATAACAGGCAGGTATTTCTTTACCAGTGATAGGTTTACATGCGGCCTTGTCTTTTGGGACGGCCCCCACATGCCAACACGTATATTTTTTATTAGGAACATCCGCGCACTCAGTTGTATATCTCTTACTGCTATTTGGTAAATTACATCCATAAGACGTCCCGGTCCAACCTATATCTCCTTGTTTTTGAATGTCATCGTTTGATATGAAACAAGAGATATCTGTTGGAGATTGAACATTTCTCTCCCATTTTTTTGGACAAGTTATTTTCATCGCAGCATTCGCTTTTGCTATAGGAAATGTAGGATTATCAAACTGGGTTGCAGAAATATTTTTTCCTCCAATAGCACCATAGAAATTTCCCCAAGCTTGCATTATTTTCGGGTTTTTAATTAAATTGTCATTACTTTGTTTGTCTGGCGTGAAACCTTCTATACGAGTGGTATTTAACAAGGACATTTCGTTTAAAAATTGTGACCAACTCGGTTTGGGGTTCTCGCCACCCGTTGATTGAAGAATAAATCCAACAGTCCCTTCTTGTTGATAAAACCCTTTGCAATAGTCACCATAGGCTTCGACAGCTTTGAGAGCGGTCGGTATATCTTGAATATAGGTGCCATCTTTAAGTCGTTGGTCAACAATATCGGGGGCTCTGGGGAAACCCCAACCTGGATTTAATTTAACCCATGTCCCTTGATATTTCAAATATTGAGTACGGCTGGGCCATTTGGTTATACCAAGCTTTTCTACTTCTTTCTTACACATAGAATTAAATGTAGTGCCCCAGGCATAATTTGAACCATCGATTCTTGACATCCCTAACCCACATCGTCCAGATTTACCAGTAAGCATCTCTCCGGATAGTGCACATTTGCCTCCCCAATTTACGCAAACCTTGCTCCCGCATTCATTATTGGCATCACACAAACCTCCCAACTTGACTTTTGGGGCAAATTGGGCCAAATCACTACATTGAATAATCTCATGCTCTTCGCCAATAGCACTAGTATATTGTCCTATCGTTTTACCAGCATCTACACCCAACTCCCCTAGTGAATTTTGAACAATGCCTGGCCATTTTAAATCACATCCAGCTTTACATGAATTTACCACATCTTTTAATCCCTCGTCAGGTGTTGCCGAGGTGTCCGAAGCATCCTTTTTAATTTTACTGTCCCAAGATGCGGTATCATTAGTCCAACCTTTAGAACACGCATTATAGCAGGCGCGCCTGCTTGTGTTGGCAGATATGTAACTAGAAATCATGTTGGTTTGAGAAACATTTGATTTTCCTATGGCGTTGTTAAATGATGCCTGCATTTGACCCAAAGTGTCTTGTTCCTCATTATTTATATTTTTTAATATATTATGTGACATTTTTATCTATATATTATAGATAAAAAAGAATATTATTAATTACTTTATTTTGCTGCCCTATGCATAGCTACTAATCCTAAAGTAATTGCTGCACCCAACCAAACGAAATAACGCATATATGCTGCATTCATTTGTAATGTATTATCATGAATTGAAGCGCTTAAGGTGTCGCCTTCCGTCATTAATTTATTTAATCTAGCTTGTTGTGATTGTAATTCTTGGAGTTGTTGCAAAGTCGCGGATTTTTGTTGACTAAGTTGTCCATTATCACCTGTTAATTGCTGATGTTGCCCGTGGAACGCCATTGTTTTTTGTTGAAGCTCTGTAGCTTTTGCTTGTAAAGCTTTAAACATGGCATCTAATTCATTTTTCCTTGCACCCTTGGTGTATCCTGGTTCACAAGCGCCGGCTACCCATTTGCCATCACGGCAGCAAAAACCAGTACTACTACCACTACTTCCTGAACGGTCTGGTGGACAAAACTGTCCATTAGTAGAACATGTCCATCCTTTACAAGACTCTGCGTCGGCTACTTTTGTAACTTTCATAAAAGCATTTTGTTTTTGTGTATATGCTGATACCGCTTTATTAAAATTATCTTCTAAATCTTGTAATTGTTTATATTCAGCCATATTTACTTTCGCCAATGGTGCTTCAGATGAATTTCCACTAAAGTTTTCTATAATTGAACCAAGTCCTGGTTCTGTAGTTTGTTCAATAAGAGCTAATCGTGGTTTAACAGATGCTTCAATGCGAGATTGCATCGAATTAAAATTAGCCCCTTGCTGGAGACTAACATTTAAATCATTACTTTGATTTGTTTTTTTATCGTCAAATAATCCCAATAAGTCCTTTAATGACATGTTCTATACACTAGTCATAGAAAATGTATTTCATAAAATTCAGTAATCAATTATAAGGAATACCCCACCATGCCAATCCAGCTATAACCAATAATATCACTAAAAAAACAGCAAGAAAATATAATGCTGAAAATTTATATTGTTTATGCAATAAATATATTACCAATACAATTGTTAAAACATAATAAGCTAAAGTAAAGTATTCATATGTCATGCTTGTTTTTTTATTTTTTCTTAATGTTTTTGAAGCATTATCAGCATCATTAATACTATTTAAATCTTTCAACTTGTCTTCAAATTCCTGCTTTTGACTTATCAAACTATTTTCATAAGTAGAAACAGTCGTTTTCTTTTTATCAACGACTGACTTCACCGATGCCGCTAAATTTTGCACATCTGACAATGTATCATGAACATTAACTAATTGACTTTTCATTGTATCACAGTTTACATTAGATTGTCTGCATTGAATAAAAGCATTTTTATAGCCTGAATTTAAAGTCGTACTAAAGGTTCGATTATATGCATCCAATTGTTGTTTTGTCGTTTTTGAATATTGTGACATTTATATATATACTTGGATATTAATAACAAAGCCGATAATACTTTGTTTGTACTGCTGTAGGTGAGGACCGAGTAATTTCACATAGTTCTCCTGGTCGTAGACCTATGGCTTTTGCTACTGGATCAAATCTGGAAATTTCAGGAAACTCCGAATCCTTGGTCACATTATATCTTTGTTCAACTTTCTTTTTTTCCTTATCATCTAAAATTAAGTGTGTCGGCACCATGGTGTGATTTAAAATATTAAATAAATAATCATTCAAATTATAAATATTAACAAATCGCTTATCTTTAATAAATGACTGTTCTACTAAATCTCGGATAGTTGTATTAACCTTATCTTTTGAAACAATAATCAAATCGTCATCAGTGGTCAATACATCTTCAATATCAAATAAATCATCCACATAATCATAAACATGAACAGGTCCTAACCGTGTTGCTAAATGATATTTAATGAAAATTTTTTTATTAGTTGTAGGATTTTCTAATAGCATATCCAATTGTTTGTTATTATATAGAGTTTGAATTTCAGTTACAGAAAATCCACCCCAATCATCTGTGTCAAAACCTCTGGCTTTTAAAATTTCCAGTAGTATAATTCTAGATTTATATACTTTTGAAATAATTGGACTATAGCTTGTACTCATTCTGTTTATATTAATTCAATAATATTTTTAAATGATTTCAATTTATCTATTCTAAATAGTTTTTACTTTTTTTGTATCCAATATACTTTCTTTTTCCTTTTCATCGACAACAGTCGCTAATAACGGCATTGTGTCTTTTCCAGAATCATCAACTTCTTTAATGGTTCGAATTACCTTATTTTCCATAACTTCATCCGTCTTGGACCCTTCAGCTTTTCCTCTTTCATAATTAATGGGACTGTCATCGTCTGTTTCAGGTGTCCATCCTGTTGGTCTATTTATCTGTGTTGTCGCTTGAGGATCATAACTTTCCACGATTTCTCCTTCTTCAAGTTCATCAACTAATGGTGGTGGTACATTATATGCCCTAAATCCTTGTTGTGGTGGCGGCAAAACCAATTCCGGTGGACCAGTGACAGTCCTTGTATCAGTTACTGTTACGGCTGGTTGATTCGGATCATAATCAGGAGAATTCGGCCTATAGGTTGGAGAGGTTGGATGATAGGTTGGAGAGGTTGGTTCATATGGTGGAGAGGTTGGTTCATATGGTGGAGAGGTTGGTCCATAAGTTGGAGAGGTTGGATGATAGGTTGGTGAGGTTGGTTCATATGGTGGAGAGGTTGGGACATCTCCCAATTCACCTGGGTATGCAATTATTGGTTCGTTTTCATCTGGTCCAACAATCATTGCATCTGCATTGTCATAATCAATCCATTTTACAGTAAATATAGTATCCGCAGGATAACCTTGATCCACTGCACCTTGAAAAGTAACTTTGTCCCCTTGTTGTAAATCTTTATCTGTAGATTTAAATGCTGTGATTATTTTAGATGGTTGTGTCTGTGTTGACGGGACAAACATACTTTCAACTGTGTCAGATATTCCGAAAGACTGCATATTATCATATATTGATGGTTGTGGTGCAAATCCCCACCCTTCTTGTTCTGGTGCTGCTTGTTCACTCGGAGTATCAAATTTAGCACTGGGGACAGGTTTATCGTGTTCCGCTTTGATTTTATCATATGTTTTCTGTTCAATATCCATCAGCTTTGTTTCTCCGGTTAATTTTTCAAGATTATCCGTCTTTATTAATGGTACTAATTGATCAACATTGTCTGCGGTAATAAACCGCATCTGCACATTCATAGACAATAATTCTTGGTATAATAATTTGAAAGCATAAGGAACATCAACAATACTGAAACTGCGACCAAATCTACTAATAGGCACAACATTTAATGAGTTTTCTAAATTCCCCACAAATTTCAAAGGCCCATCAACCATTGGACTTAAGAAAATATTGCGCGATGCATTGTATACCGCTATAGTACCAGATTTATTACATATTGCCATTCGAAATTGATCTCCGCGAACCATCATTGATTCTCGTAAAAATCCAGACATTCCATAGGCAATAACAGCATCACGGTCCATCTCTCCTATTCTCAAACCACCATCGTTCGCCCTACCACCAACCGTTTGTCTTGTTAATACAGTACGAGGTCCGCGGGCCCTGTAATTAATTTTATCCTTAACCATATGTTTTAATCTCATATAATAGGTTGGACCAATGTAAATCTCTGTTTCCAATTGTTCACCAGTCATTCCATTATACATAATTTCATTTCCAGTAGAACTATAACCTTGTCTCGTCAATAAATCTCCGAATATCTTATCTTTTGGACCTTTATTCAAAAATGCCGTGGAATCGCCAAAACCACCATAAACAGCACAGACTTTTCCTATCAAAGATTCTACCAGATGACCAATTGTCATGCGCGAGGGAAATGCGTGAGGATTTACAATTATATCCGGACGGATTCCATCTGCGGTTGTAGGCATATCAGCTTCTTCTAGCACAATACCAATTGTACCTTTTTGCCCTGCTCTACTGGAAAATTTATCCCCTATGGCTGGAATACGAATATGTCGTATTCTTACTTTTGCAAGGCGTCCACCTTCTTCGTCTCTTGTCATGAAAGACTTATCTATGTAACCTAATGCCCCTTTCTTTGGTTTTATAGATTCATCAATATAAGCATCAGAACTACTAACTGTATTTGTTGCCATTCCAATTAATATAGTTTTATCATTCACCAATGAATTTTCTTTAATAAGTCCAGATTTAGGTTCCAATTGACTGTAATCATATCCTGGTCGCTTTCCTACTACATTAAAATTATTGACATCCATGAAGTTTTTATCAATAGAAATACTTCCAATCTTAGTTTTTTCCTCCCTAGCTTCATATGTTGACATATAAGTAGTTCTAAATAATCCACGGTCTAATGCATTTTTATTAATAATCACAGCATCTTCAACATTATATCCTGTGTAACACATTACCGCAACTATCGCATTTATCCCATATGGATGTTGTTCTTTAGTTACATAATCTAAGTATCGACTTTTGACTAGTGGTGTTTGTCCGTAATTCAGGAAATAAGAGGTTTTGTCCATGCGATTTTGATAATTTGTATGAAAAACGGACACTGCCTGTTTGCTTTGTCCACAAGAAAACAAATCACGAGGATATGGATTATTACTCGGATAAATAATTTGGTTTGCCATCACACTTAAGATAGCTGATGGGTGCATTTCCTTATGGGTAATTTTATTCTTAGTATAATTTGATTGTTCCTCTGTATACATGGCAAGTTTAACGCCTTCCATTTCCTGTGTATCCAAATATTCAATAATTGCTTCGCTTTCTTTCAAATTAGCATCTTTACCATATAAGTCTGTTTTGTTATAAATTTTATCGCTATTAATATTAATCTTTTCTTTTTTCTTCCTTGTTCCCGTAATAGCTTCTTCCCACGTTAAAGCATCTGTTGCAATTTTATCCATGATTGAATCTTCTTGGTAACTAATAGTATCTCCTTTTACATGAAATAAAGGATGAGATGGTCTACCTGCTCCTGTTAATATTATTAATTCTTGTCGTTCAATATTCCAGCTAATACTTATATATGGACTAAATAACCCATTTCGACGTTGGACCTTTAAAATATTATATAAATCCACAATATTATCTGTAGCACCAATCCAGGCACCATTTACAAAAATCTTTGTAGATTTGGAGAGAAATCCAATAGAACTTTCCTCCAATAATGTAACACCCATGGAACGCAAATGTTTAATAAATGGATATCCAGATAATTTCGGGCTAATTCTGGTAAATATTGCCATATGTTTGTGGAAACCAATATTTCCACCATCCGGTGTATGAATAGGACATAAAATACCCCATTGTGTACTGTTTAACCAACGAGGACCAATAATCTTCGCACCATCCGCATCAATGTGAATATTTGTTTTTCTCAATTGTGCTATAAAACTCCAATAGGATAAGCGACTTAAATCTTGCAATAAGCCAGGTCGTTTTGTATGTTTTTCCGACCCCCAATCTCCTTTGAAAGCTTTACGAAATCCTTTTTCAATAACCCGGTCTCCAAATATCAAAGGTACATTTTCTAAAATCAAATTCATAAAACCAGCTTGTTTATACTTGGGGGTTGATTTATTATAAAAATGTTCGTAATCCATTTTTTTATAAATGGATGTTTGTTGCAATTTATAATATTCTACAAATAAATCTCGTATTAGCATTCCCGAAACTTCGATTCTCTTATATAAATAACTGTCTCTGTTTGTGGGTTTTTCTGTACCCGTCACCACCTGTAATAATCTATTAACGATATATCCTAAATACAATGCTTTTTGCTTAAAATTTAATTCCCCAATATGTGGTAAAAAGTAATTCATTAAAATCTCAATTGTATGACTGTTTGATTTACCTTTTGTTAATGAAGCGATATAACCTAGAGCAGCTTGTTGTGTAAAAACCAATCCTGCATCGTGAACAGATGGTCTAAATAAATCAAGTAAATTTTCATTTTGCTTAATATCCAATAAACAATATTCCATGATTTCTTTATCTGAAATAATACCAAGTGCGCGCATCACTATAAACAACGGTACCGGTTTTCTAACATTAGGAATAGATACTACAATTTGTGAGTTGGAAGATGATGGTTGTTCCGCCACCATTCTTACTGATAATGTTCTTATTGGTTTTGAGGCATCTTCTGAAACAGATCGTATATTTGCAGAAAAACTATACATATCTGACGCTTTCTCTTGAATATAAAGAGTATTGTCAGCAAATTTTTCTTGACAGATAATTACCTTCTCTTTGCCATCAACGATAAAATATCCACCTTTGTCATTACGACATTCTCCCATATTATATCTTACTTCTGGAGAGAGGCTTTTTAAGATACACATATCGGATTGAAGCATAATAGGAAATTTACCTAAATATATTTTTGGAATTATTACTGTTTCACTATGTTCATATACCACAACATCGCTTTCATTATATGATTTTATGAAAAATTCTATTTCTATATCGACATGAATTGTAAAAGCATAAGTCATATTTCTCAATCGTGCTTCATTTGGATACATTATATGTTCATCATCATTATCATCATAAATTATTGGTTTACCATAATATAGTTTATCGGCATTTTTACCACCAATATACAAATAGGCTTGGTGTTGAAAATCTTTACTTTTTTCATGTTGATCTTTAATAAAACGAATTGGATTTTTTTCTTTTAGAACTTGTTTGATTCCTTTATCGAAAAAAGCATTGTAAGATACTAAATGATGGTCGATTAAAGCAGTCGGGTTATCTCGAAAATACATACTGATAATTTTCCATGGTATATCATTGAATTGGTCCATTTCTGATATAAGTTAAGCATATATTTTTAAAACCCTTCTTGAGCAAATTATTAAATAATTAACTTAATAATTTATTGAGGAGATTGTGCATGAATACCCGGGCGGTGAGCTTTTTGAAAAGCTGCAACTTGTTGTTTAACTGCTTTTTTATTTTCGGTAAGTATTAACATAACTGCACCTATCATCACAAACATAAATACAATTGGCAATAACACTAAAAACCACGCAATACCCATAAACCCATTGTCGCATAGATATTTAAGAATATAAGTCCATATGACAATACTAATTATTTTCATTAAAAATGTAACAATATTAGTAAATGGAGTTGGAACTGAATAAGCCCCAATTCTATAAATATGACTTTGCATCGCATTCTGACTCATAATTGCTAAAATACTAAACATTGATAAAAAAAAATATATTTGCGCAGGTGTACATAATGATTTAATTTGTCTTTCAAAATTGTTCATTTCTTATTATAAATAGAGAAATAAACTTATGCTACGGAATATTTTTTAGCCGATAAAGCACCCGTTTTCAATTTTTGGGGGATATCAACCAATTCAGGTCTAACTACCTCCCTGGATTGACCTATTGGCTGAACGCCAGCACTAGTATTATCTGCCTTATCATATCCAAACCAAGTATTATAACCGTTTTTAAAGACTTCGCCCCCTTTCCAGTATACATCACGGACATCTGAAAATCCAGGCACATTATTTGCTAGAAATGATGACATGCTGCCTCCACGTTTGTGGCGACCACGACCTCCTTTACGGGTTTTTTTGCCTCCTCCAAAGTATGCGTACTTGTCACAACATTTTGTGGAACATCTTTGACCTTTTTTATCATCCCAACATGGACCTCCCCTTGTCCGTTGACAACATCTTATACAGTCTAACCCGTGACGATTGGTACCGCAAGGATTTCCTCCTTTACGACTTTTGCTCCCTCCTTTACGACTTTTTCTTCCTCCTTTACGACTTTTTCTTCCTCCTTTACGACTTTTTCTTCCTACACGTTTGCGACCTCCTTTAATTTTACCGTGGTTGCGAGTGAAACCACTTCCGTGGGTATTCTTTGGGGGTGCAATAACACCATCCAATTTACCATAGTATTTTGCATCATTATTAACACCCGGTTTATACATAGGTCCAGGTGGGAATGCAGCCATTTTCCCTCCCCATCTACCACTAAAAGGTGCCGCAGGTGAACCTCCTGCTGGAGAAATGCCTGGTAAAGCACCACCGCGCATTCTATGTTTAGTTTGGCGTCTTTTACGACGCTTATGGTGTCTTGTTTTTCTTCGTTTATGTTTTTTGGTACGTTTGCGTCTTCCTCCTTTGATTGTCATTATATATATAAGCTAGAGAAATTATTCGATATCAACATGCGTCAACATATGTCTGCGACAACAAATTTTATTGAGACCCATTCTATCTAAAATTTTTCCTTCTGCCGTTTTTTCCATATTTGATTGAGTTAAATAAGTTACTTTACTAAAGTCATCGTTGGAGCTCTTAACTTTACGCACCTCTCTCACATAAAACCGATATTTATCTCCTAAAACCTTACCACAGGTAAAACATTTTACGGGAATGATCATGATATACTATATATTTATATCATAATCTATAAATCAATTTTATTGTATTTCTAAAGTTAATTAGTTGCCTTTTTAACATCGGACGTAGGGAATCTCTTATTTTTATAATAATAAGCATCATAATCGTGTCCGTCATATGTGGCGCCACCTTCATCTCCACCAATACAGCTAAAGTTTTTACTTTTTTTCTTTTTAGCCCAAATGCAACAATCCGCGCTACCACAACTATCTTTTGTTGTTAATGCAATACAAGCCTTATTTTTATCTTGCAACCCTCCGCTACAAAGATTGAGATTTTGAGTAGTAGTTTTAGGTTGACTAACTTCTACCTTTTTTTCTGCTTTCTTTTCGACTTCGGATTCAATTTCGGAAATAGTATCACTATCTTTCTTCTCTGGATCTATATTATCTAAATTCTCTAAAACTACTACTCTTTGCAATTTGGGATGTGATTTTGGAAATTTAATATTATTTAACACAATGTAAATAACCATGCAGAATAATAACAACACTACAAGTATGATATCTAAAATGTGTTGTTCAATAAAATCAAATGCCATTGGAACAATATCTTTTACCATTTATATATAAATGTATTTTTTTATTCTCGTTCCAGGAGTCGCATACCCTTAGTAGTTTTTGTTCGTCGTTTTTGTGTATCGTTTTTTGTTTCTTTATTATGACAAGATTTACATAAATTCATAATATTTGCTTTGTGATTCTTATGAAATGTTCCTATAAACCCATCTTTATTAGCTAATTTTTGCGGTACTAAATGATGAGCATCAACGGCTTCTTCACCACATTGTTCACATTCCCCCTTCAGTTTTTTTGTATTATAACGCGTAGGCTGCCTTGATAATACCGACTTATCATTGTCACGCTCCTTTCTTATATTATTTGCCAATTCTAAAAAATCATCTGGCAAATGCAATGATTTACATACTTCTAAACCATACATACTTATTCCTGGCCCATCCTGTAATTTTCTATCATATATTAAACAATCTGTTTCAGCATCATAATAGACTGCCATATGTTTAAGTGAAAGATTTGTAAGGTTTTTTAATCTATTTTCGTGTGTTATTTCATGAAAATGTGTGGCGAAAATAAATGAAGCTTCTCTATTATGTAACTGAATAACACCCGCCATAAATATACTCATAGCTGATGTAGTTTCTGTACCACTACATAATTCATCTCCCAGTACTAGACTATTTTTCGTAGCGTTATTAAGAATAGTGCGTAACTCAGACATTTCAACCGCAAATGTACTTAGTCCTTTAAAAAGATTATCATTTCCCAATATTCTTGTAAATATAGATTTATAAGGTTTATATATAAATTCCGAACAAGGGACAAATAATCCCGCTTGTGCCATAATAACGCAAATGCCTATAGAACGAATCAAAGACGATTTACCTACCGCATTGGTTCCATATAATAACATACCATTTTGCTCTGTATCAATTCCCAATTCTATATCATTAGGCACATAGGTTTCATCCTCTTGCAAGTTTTCAATTAATATATGTCGCATATCTTTGGCTCGTAAAAAAGACTGTTTTGCCGAATCATCAATAACCGGCATACAATAATTGAATTTCTTAGCCAAATAGGCTTTTGTTATAACCATATCTAATTCTGTTACATACTTAACAATTGTCTCAATTTGTTCACTGTATTCTTGCAACGATATAATGAAATTTTTATATACATCAGTCAATTCTTCTTTTAAACTTTCTTTTTCATGAAAAATAGAATGGTATATAGTATTAAGTTGAACACTGTCTAATCTAAAATTACTTTTCGTATGTTTAATGTATTGAACATTATGTGGATTAAATATAAGTTCTCTTTCCTCATTATTATAAGTGGAAGTATATTTTATTGGTTTTCCCTGATATATTCCTTCTTTTTTGAGCGTCTCTTTCAAAATTTTAGAACGATTTCCAGTTATAGATAAAAATAACCCGTTTTTATCTGTCTCATGAATTTTGATCATTTGCTTTGTCTTCTTTCCTTTGTATTTTACGATAAATCTCTCCAAGTATAATCGTAAACATTCTAATTCATCCTTGCTTTCTTCATATTCTTTCTCAAAATTATCTAGGTCTGCAAATATTCCTCTTTTAAAGATATTAATGTCAAACTTAACTGTCCCTATTTTAGATGCTTCCGACAGAAGTATATTATCATCCAATATTTTCATCAGTTCCTTGCACTTCGTGGAGAGATTGGGGCATTTAATATGCTCATTTATTCGTTCATCAGACTTTAAAGTTGTGTAAATCTCCAGTATAATAGTTAAACTATTATGAAATTGACTGAGTTCAGCAGGTGCCACGCGCTGTAAAATCAATTTTCTGTATAATCGTTCAAAATCACCAATATTTTTCAACTCTTTTCGTATATCTTCAAATGATTCATAATTATCCCGTACATATTTTGTAATAGCATATTGTTTTTGTAGGTCTTCACTATTACTGGTGGGATTTATCAAAGTATTATGAAGTTTTCTTTTTCCCATTGGTGTATTACATTTGTTAATAAAATTACTAACAGAAGATAAAACGCCCCTATGTTGTTGATTACCAATTATATTCAACTGTTTTAATGAATGATTGCCCAAAATGAGTCGGTCGCCTTTATTATCGAATAATGGTTTCTTAATTTTCTTAACAAGATTAGGATTACACCCATAAATGAAGTTCAAATGGAAACAAAAAGATTGTGTTGCCAGTTGATGCGCATCCAACCGATGTGTCTGACAAAATACATGATATTCCAAAATATCGTAAAATTGGTTCAATTGTTCTTTAATATAAGTTTGATTCTCACATTTTTTAGCGACGGATTGATGACTATTATTAACATCATCTAATCGAATCATATGAATTTTATCACAGTCGATTTGTGAAAACTGTAAAATATCCTTAATTTCTTCATCAGAAGTTTCATATATTACTAATATTTCATTGGGATTATAGGAAGAATAAAACCGTTCTATTTCATCAAAGGTAGTTGGATTATGAAAATATTTTTCTCGATATTCGAAAATGTGTGTATCGCCTGTTAATATATCTATAGCAGACATTCCGCAAATGAGTTCAGGTGTTTTATTCAGAAGAATTGATTTAGTTTTTTTTACCCACATACACATACTATAATTGGTAATGTCTTTGGTGTTATTATCAAAATCTGTACCTGGTGAACAAATGCATTTTTCAAAACGAATTTTTGTCGGGTCATCTGCTTGGACCCATATTACTATTGTAAATCCTTCGCTAGTCATCTTTGGTACATATTTTTCCAAGCAATAATCAGGAAATCCAATCATCCAGACATCGAATCCCTTATATTTTATATTCTTTTCTTTCATACAAAAATCACATATTCTACTATATTCGGTGTAGTATTTGTTAAGAAATTGTCCGTCCTTTTTATACCCATATGTTTCAAAAAAAGAACCACATTGTAAAAATACCAATGTTTTCTCACCATATTTTTTACAAGCTTTTGTTTCAATATCGTAAAATTGTTCGTGAATACCCATCTAATATAATGTTTGGAGAGACTTTAAATATATTTAATTTATAGTTAAAGTCTTATTTGTCATTTTGCAGGTAGTTATGTAGTAAAATGTCAGCATTTTTATTATAAATATCCCCAGCTAGAAAACTATCCTCATATAATTTTCTTAATATATTTTCAGGCGCAGCAGTACCCGCCTTTATTAGATTATGTTTACGCAGATAACTTTTAACTTCTAATATACATTTAAAATGCAGTATTTTATGTTCTTCTCTTATTTTCTTTCTAGTTTTACCCGATTTCACTAACACTCCAACTTTACCTTCTTTTTTTCCCAATTTAAATATTTTAATAGTGCGTTTCCTATTAATAGTTTTCAATATTGTTTCTTTTTTAGGTAACGCCATAGATTCTTTTAGTTTATTAAGTTTTTCCCTTCTCTCCAATACTTCGGTAGTAGGAGGTGGTTTTGGCGGTAATACTAATGTTTGTTTTTTAGAAGTATTATTCTTTTTAAGCGTTTTCATGTACTGCGAATATGTTGGTTTTGTTCCGTTTTTTAAACAACCATACGGTAACCCAACAGAATTATTTGACTTTGTTTGAACCAATTGTGGTTGTCGTTGAACGGGGGCATCAGTACTCGGTGCTTGCGTAAATGGTTGCGTATTTATTATAGGTGGTGCAATAGGTGTGTTTTTTTCTTTTTTCTTTCTGGTTCTCTTTCGTTTTTTTTCTTTTTTTTGTTTAATCATAGTTTGTAGATAATTTAAGGATGAATTAAAATCATTTTGGAATTTATCTAGATTATCAGTGTCAGATTGTTCGCTTTTTTCTTTGTGTGCTTGTTGATGATTTTTAATTCTAGATAAAAGTTGTTTTTTTAAATTATTAGGTTTGATTGTTTGTCTTAAATCTGATCTTTTTTTTGCTTGTTTCTGTTTTCTAGTTTTTTTTCCTATTTTAAAAAAATCAGGATTGATTTGAATTGTTTTTCGTTGTTTTTCCATTACTAATAGTTATAAATAGAAAAACAATGAATTAATAACCCAATTAAAGATACATATGTTCAATGTAACCATTTTTATTATTACGTTCTTTAACTTCATTATTATCAATAAACATATCGTATCCTCTTTTAATGTCCTTCATATTAAGTTTCATTTTTTCTTCTTTCGGTTTGCAAAATACGCGACGACCGTGTGCAATTTTGGTCTTTGATAGTAATGTTTCCATATCTCTCCCATAAAAGGTAAAAGTATCCATTTTGTCATCGAACCATTTATCGGGTATTTCTTCCTTGAGGGACCAACCGGCATCATTAATCTTTTTCTGAAATATTTTATTTAATTCAGAACCATTATAATCATCTGTTTTGAATCGCCAAGGGAATCTGGAATTTAAGCCTTGATTATAGGCAAAGAAACAATTTTTAAGGTCTGTTTCATATCCTGCTATAATAACCATTAATTGATCTTTATGGTCACTTAACCCTTCACATAAGGTGTCTATGCACTCTTTGGCGAAACTATCTCTTTTTTCTTTATTTCCTAAAGCATATGCTTCATCTATAAATAATACACCACCCAAAGCATCTTTTATGACATCTCTTGTTTTGATGGCCGTTTGACCTAAATATCCTGCAATTAAATCAGCCCGTGTTACTTTTTTAAAATACTTTTTTTTAAGTATTCCCAATGAAGAGAATATTTTCCCCATAATTTTGGCTATTTCGGTTTTTCCTGTACCAGGAGGTCCATAAATACAAGTATGCATAAAATCGGGATTTACCGCATCTTTATTAATGTGTAAATTTTGTACGAAGTATATAATTTGGTCTACGATGGAATCCTTAAGACCATTCATTCCAATCATCTCATTTAATTCAAATAAGGGTTCTTTAATATTATGAATAGACTCCATGTTGATATTATATTCAATGTAAGGGGATATAGGGTTATCTTTTATAAGCTCTAACAAATCAGCAATTCCATTGACCTCACGATCTATAATTTTGAGTTCTTTTTTAATTTCTGGCGGAGGAGGCGGCAATACTGTATCCCAAGCATTATTTGGTGGGATATATATTGATGAGCGCCTATGTTTAGACTTAGGAAAAGGCGGAGGCGGAGGAGGAAATTTTCTTCGTGGTACAATTTGTTTACTATTAAGTGATGAATTATTAGCTAAATCATATTTTTTTGTTATTTGTAATAACAAATCATCTAGAGCATCTCGGGTATTTAAAGTAGTATTAAAGGATAATTGTTTTTTGGGATTTGATTGCTCATTTAAAGTTGTTTTTAATTTGAATAAATTCTCCATTGGCGTATTTTGTGCATTTTGTTTTCTTTCTTTGCGAATATCATCAATAATTGAATCTAGTCTCATAGTAAAACTATCACCCTTTTTTTTTATATTATTATTATTATCTTCTAATAATAAAGTATTTTTATTTTTCTCCCAACCCTGTAGGGGGTCGAAAAGTGGATTCATAAATATATTCCCACTATGATCTAGAAACGGATCATTGTTTGAGATATCTTTAATAAAAAACAGAAGATTTTTTTTTAGATTTGTTTGATTTTTTGGTGGATTGTTCATATATATCTACTGTTATATTAATTATGACAAATAATTTAAAGAGATTCATCAGTTTACAACAAGTAAGTAACTTTATCACCAAATATTTCTTTTCTTTTGCACAGCCGTATCAATTTTTAAAATCGAATGATTCAAACCATAACCTTGTAATTTGTTCTTTGCTTCCAAAGCATCAACTGTCGAAGAAAATGAAATAAAAGCAAAATTACCATTTCCTCTGTAATCAACCATTAATTTGACACGTGTCAATTGACCGTATCGAGCAAATAAATTACCAAGTTCATCTTCAGTTGTGTCGAGACTAACATTGGTGACGCGTAATGTATGAAAATCTTTTTCTGTCATTTTAGTACCGGATGCCATTTTTTTATTCGCACCTTCTCTTTTTCCAGGCGGTATATAACTGTTGTTTGTAACAAGTAAATCACTTTGGAATTTTTTCATAGACCGTTGTATTCTTGTTTTTTCCATATTTTTCAACAGACTTTCCGCGACATCTGTCTGCTTAGCGAATGGTGATTCAATGAAAACATCTGTTGTTGTATATATTGTAACAGCGGAGTCAATTCCGTCCTTATTTTTAGCAGCACCAAAGTGACGCATATTATTCTTACGGTGTTCTATCCTTCGCTTTCTGGCATGTTCCACTCGTTCTTCTCGTGTGCTCATTATGATTTCAAATAATATGTATATAAGAATACCATTGGATTGTTCAATTTTTCTATTAATTTGGTTTAAAATATAGCATAAAAGTATAATTTGAAAAATAATAGTTTGTATTTTCAAATATTCAAAACGATTTAAAGATAAATTGAAATATAAATTAACCTGATGATGAATGATAATAATTCCCAAATGACAAGCAAAGGTAAAAATAATGCAATGGAAGAAATGCCTTGGAGTATTATTGAATCTTATTTTGATGGACAACATTTAACAAGATGTGTACGTCATCAATTAGAATCATATAATCACTTCGTAAATCACGAAATTCAAAAAACAATAGATATGTTCAACCCTGTAACGATTCATTCTGAACACGATTACAATAAAGAATACGATAAGTACACATTAGAAATGGTTGTTACATTCAGCAATTTTCATATTTATCGTCCCCAAATTCATGAAAATAATGGAGCCACAAAACTAATGTTCCCCCACGAAGCTCGTTTGCGCAATTTTACATACGCGTCGTCGATGACAGTAGATTTAAATCTTAAAATCATTAGACGCTTTGGAGAAACTCTTACACAATCAGAAACATTTTATAAAACACTTCCCAAAATTCATATTGGTAAAATGCCCATTATGGTAAAATCGGATATATGTGTATTAAAACAATATAAGCATCTAGATCATAAAATTACTGGTGAATGTTATGTAGATGCCGGAGGGTATTTCATAATTAATGGTAGTGAAAAGATTGTAATTCCACAAGAAAGAGCCGCAGAAAATAAAATATATTGTTTCAATATCAAAAAAAATAATAATAAATGGGAATGGTTGGCAGAAATCAAATCGGTACCCGATTATAAATGTATCTCTCCAAAACAAATTAATATGATGATTGCTTATAGAAATAATGGATTTGGTCATCCTATTTATATACAAATTCCTAGGATAAAACAACCTATCCCACTATTTATCTTATTTCGTGCAATGGGCATTGTATCCGATAAAGCTATTTGTGAATTGATTATCTTAGATATTGATAATGAAAAAATGAAACAAATGTTGTTCGGACTCAAAGCATCAATGGTCCAAGCAAATAAACATATTACACAAGAAGAAGCTCTAATGTATATTGTTGATTTTGCGATGTATACTCCAATTAATATGGAAAAAGAAGCGGGGGAAAAGAAAAAAAAAGAATTTACAGTATCTGTACTAGAAAATGATTTATTTCCGCATTGTAAATCTGATATCCAAAAGAAATATTTTCTTGGATTTATGACAAATAAATTATTATCTACCAGTTTTGGATGGATTCTGCCTTCCGACCGCGATTCTTATATTAATAAGAGGATTGACCTAGCTGGAACACTATTAAACAATCTATTTCGCAATTACTTTAATAAACTGGTAAAAGATATGCAAAAACAAATTGTTAGAGAAATTAATAATGGCTCTTGGAAATCTACTGAAAATTATTTAAATATCGTAAACCAAACAAATGTTTATAAAATTGTAAAATCAACCACCATTGAAAATGGTATTAAACGAGCATTGGCTACTGGAGATTTTGGAATTAAAAATACCAGTTCATCAAAGGTTGGTGTAGCACAAGTATTGAATAGACTCACATATATCTCTAGTCTTTCGCACGCGAGAAGAATAAATACACCCATTGATAAAAGCGGTAAGTTGATTCCTCCTAGAAAATTGCATAATACACAATGGGGATATATATGTCCAGCAGAAACGCCAGAAGGGCAACCGGTTGGCGTTGTAAAAAATTTAAGTTATATGGCTCATATCACTATTCGTTCTAATAGTAATCCTTTATATGAAGTTACAGAGGCATTTATTACGACAATTGAAAATATGAATGTAAAAGATTTATTTAATAAAGTTAAAGTTATTATTAACGGTAACTGGATAGGAATTGCCAACGAACCTTATGAATTATATTTGTCTCTTCTTAAAAAAAAATATAACGGTATTATTAATATTTATACTTCTGTTGTATTTGATTATACAAATAAAGAAATTAGAATTTGTAACGAGGCTGGTCGTCCTACGCGCCCTCTGCTTAAAGTAAAAGACAATAAACTTATTATTACGCCTGAAATTGCTGCAAAG
>Ga0257121_1001124_pt1 | contig 20988 bp, 21 predicted proteins | sample SI106_100metaG_FD_190180 | JGI IMG/M metagenome (GOLD analysis project Ga0257121, IMG submission 190180) | Marine microbial communities from Saanich Inlet, British Columbia, Canada - SI106_100 | ecosystem: Environmental > Aquatic > Marine > Inlet | place: Canada: British Columbia | collected... | reverse complement strand
GCTCCTCAAACATATCTTGAAGTTTCATATGGATATCGTTCAATGTCTACAAGAAAGAATTCACTTGAAGAAGAAAGAAACTCTATTGTAAAATTCATTGAAGATATTGAAAAAGATAAACGACAAACATTTTTGGATGCCTTTGATCAGGTTGATAAAGAAATTAAATTAATCTTCAATAAAATGACTGGCGGTAATGCTTGGTTAGAATTACAAAACGAAGATGATATATTTAATTCTGGAATTTCTTATCTAATTCAATTCCCAAGTAAACCAAAAAGAGAATCTACATCAATTAGTGGTGGTGAAAAAACATTAGCAGCAATTGTATTTGTTCTAGCATTACAAAAATTAAAACCATCTCCATTTTACTTGTTTGATGAAGTTGATGCACATCTTGATGCACCAAATGCTGAAAGACTTGCAAATATTTTAGAAGAAAGATCCAAAGAGAGTCAATTCATTATGGTGTCCCTAAAAGATTCTGTTATTCAAAAAGCTAAACTCATCTATGGAGTTTTCCCAAAGAATGGTGTATCTCATGTTGTCACTTACAAAGATAAGCGAATACCATCTATCAAATCAGGCTAAATCAAATTTTACATGGCATGCACAATAATGACCATTGTTCATTTCTTCTAATTCTGGTTCTTCTACACATTTTTCAATTACATATGGGCATCTTGCTCTAAACCTACATCCTTGATTGATATCTACATCTGATGGTTCATTAATTCTAATTTTCTTTTCTTTGTGAAGATTTTCAGGATCTGGTTCTGAAATTGCATCAATTAATGCTTGAGTGTAGGGGTGTTTTGGATTTAATAGAACTTGATTAATTGGACCCGTTTCAACAATTTTACCCAAGTATAAAATTCCGATTCTTTGACCAAAATATCTCGCAGTAGCCAAATCGTGTGTAATGTAGATAAATGAAATGTTGTATTTTTTTTGTAATTCTTGCATCAACTCTAGCATTTCTGCCCTAATTGACACGTCTAACATGGATACTGGTTCGTCAGCTAGGATAATTTTTGGTTTTAGAGATAATGCTCTTGCTAAAACCACTCTTTGTCTTTGACCTCCTGACAACATGTGTGGATATTTTTTAATAATTTCTTCAGCTGGTTCTAATTTTACTTCGTGTAGTACCTCTAGTGTTCTCTTTTGTCTTTCACTTTTGTTTCCAATTTTGTGAATTTCAAGTGGTTCAGATACAATATCGCCAATTCGCATTCTTGGATTTATGGAATCGTATGGATCTTGATGTATCATTTGACAATTCATTCTTATCTTTCTAATTTTTGATTGCTCATTACCAATTTCATCTTCCTCAAAAAATATTTTTCCTGAATCTAATTGAATTGATTTTAAAATTAATTTTGCAATTGTTGATTTACCTGAACCTGACTCCCCTGCTAAAACAAACACTTCTCCTTCTTTAAGATAAAATGATACTCCGTCTGCTGCTTTTACTGTATTTGATTTTGAACCAAACATTCCTTTTTTGATGAAATGTTTTTTCAAATTTTCCACCTTTAGGATCTCACTCATCAATTATTGTTGTATGGGGAAGTATATCAAGAAATTGAATTTATGCGTGAGATTTGGGAGAAGGCATTTATGTCAAATAACTATCGATTTAATACTTGAGTAATACTATCCAAAAAAACCGTGAATATAAAAAATATGTAGTAGATTCAAAACTACAATATTTTAAACCACATGCAACAAAAATCGAGAAAACTTTTGCTGAAGAAGTATCTTCTAGTTTAAATGCTGATTTGAAATTTATTTCTCCAAAATATTTTTATGACAAAAAAGGTTCTGAACTTTTTGAAAAAATATGTTTGTTACCTGAATACTATCCAACAAGAACAGAAGTAACCATTTTAAAGAAATTACAACAGGAATTACTATCATTTCTTGATGATACATTTAGAATTGTTGAATTGGGAAGTGGTTCATCAGTTAAAACGAGGCTGATTATTGATGTATTTGCTAAATTACAAAATAAGATTGAATATTTTCCTATTGATATATCTGAAATTCTTACAGAAAGTTCTGAACAATTGATACACGATTATGATAATCTACACATTACTGGAATCATTGATACCTATGAAGGTGGTTTAGAATTTCTAAAACATTATGATGATAAAAAAAATTTAATTACATTTTTAGGTTCTAGTTTTGGTAATTTTTCACCTTCTGATGGATATGCTTTTTTAAAGAAAATACATTCCACAATGAAATCAGGTGATCTTTTTTTAATCGGATTAGATTTAGTTAAAGAAAAACCTATTCTTGAATCCGCTTATGCTGATCGTCAAGGTATTACTGCCGAATTTAATCTCAATGTACTTTCTAGAATAAATGATGAACTTGGTGGTAATTTTAATTTGAAAAACTTTGAACACCATTCAATTTATCATGAAAAAGAACAACGAATTGAAATGTATTTAAAATCTCTTCAAAAACAATCTGTAACTATTCCAAAATCTGATCTTTTGTTGAATTTAGAAAAAAATGAATTAATTCATACTGAATATTCTCATAAATATCGATTATCTCAAATACATGACCTACTTGATGATGCTGGTTTTGAACTAAAACATACGTGGTTAGATGAAAACAAGTATTTTTCATTAACTTTGGTTACAAAAAAATGAAAATTATTCAAATTTTCTAAAAATTAATTTTCTGTTTGATTTGTAAAAATATTCTTAAAATCATAAAAAATGAATATCTGATTGAATTTCTTTAAATGTGGCATGTTAAATTCATAATTATTGGCAAAAACTAAGCCTATAATTGAAATTGTAAATGTTGTAGCCTCTGCAGTTTTGGATCAAAAATTAGATCTTTATGAAATTCAGAAAAAATTTCCTGATGTAGAGTATAATCCTGATCAATTTCCAGGTGCAGTTTTTCGTCTTAGAGTCCCTAAAACTGCTACTTTGCTTTTTAGTACTGGAAAAATGGTATGTACTGGCTCAAAATCAGAAGATATGGCAAGAAAAGCAGTAAAGATAGTAGTACAAAAACTCAAAAAAGAAAAAGTCAAAATCAAAAAAGATGCTGTAGTAACTGTTCAAAATATCGTTTCATCAATTAATCTTGGAGGTAAAATACATCTAGAAAAAACTGCACGCACATTACCTCGAAGTATGTATGAACCAGAACAATTCCCTGGAGTTATCCATAGAATGGTTGATCCTAAAACTGTAATTCTATTATTTGCATCTGGAAAACTAGTTTGCACAGGGGCCAAAACTGAAAAAGATGTTTATCGTTCAGTGAACAATCTTCATAGTTTACTTGAAGAATTAGATTTAATGTTGTATGATTAAATTATTTTAAAAATTAAATCTCTTCAGCACATCTGAATCCGGAAAATAACCATCTTTCATCTAATCTAAAGAAATTCCTGTAACTTGATCTAATTGACATTTTTGGTGTTCCAAATGAACCTCCTCTCAAAACTTTTTGATTTGTAAACCATTTGTCATTATATTCGTCAAATCCTGTTTTAAATCCTGGATATCCTGTAAATTCTGATGCTGTCCATTCCCAAACATCACCTATCATATGCTGACATCCTAAATGACTTGCTCCATTAGGAAATGATCCAATTTCTGAACATCCCCAAAAATATGATTCAAGTAAATTACATTTATCTTCAGTTGGTAATTCATTTCCCCATGGGAATTTTGTTTTTTGTTGTTTTTCTTCATTCCAACATGCAGCTTTTTCCCATTCAGCTTCTGTGGGTAATCTTTTTCCAGCCCATTTACAGTATGCATCTGCTTCATAGAAACTTACATGACACACTGGTTGGTTTGGATTAATTTTTCTTATCCCTAAAAAGTCTCGAACATTCCATTCTCCATCAATTTTTTCCCAATACATTGGTGCCTTCCACTTGTTTGCTTTGACTTTCTCCCATCCATCAGATAACCAATACTTGTAATTTTCATATCCTCCATCTTTGATAAATTCCATGAACTGTTGATTAGTAATTGGATATGCATCAATTTTGTAATCATTTAGGTATACTTTGTGTTCAGGAAGTTCAATATCATAACAATAATCCTCCCCATTATACCCCATTGTGTATAGCCCCCCTTTAATATGGACTGATTTTTTTTCAACACTTTCTTGTTTTGGAATTTCATTTTTTCTTATTGGTCTGTATTGTTCTGCCAAAAGATGTTGCAAATCATATACTAAAAGTTCTTGATGTTGACATTCGTGATGGAAACCAATTGTAATTAACTTTATTTCATTCTCACTCAATGATTTTGATTCGATAAATTTCTCTACTCTTTGATTGATGGTGTTAAAGTATTGGAAAATTTGATCAACTGTTGGTCTTGAACTAATTCCACGCAACCCTTTGTCTTGTGGTGTGCCGAATTGTTGATAATAGGAATTTAGATACTCTGAGAATTCTTTTGAATAAAATTCATAATTTTTGTCTAGTTTACTAATTATTGCTTCATAAATCCAACTTACATGACCAATATGCCATTTTGGTGGGCTCATAAAAAATGCAGTTTGAATTACGAAATCATCTTTTTCTAATGTCTTTACAAGTTCTAGTGTTCTTTCCCTGGTTTCCCTGAATTGTTCAATTAGTGGCTTTTTTTGTTCTAATTCAGGATTTGATGTCATTATTGAAAAATGATATTTTTTGAATTATTATATCTGTGGGTGAATCTAATATCCTCGTGCAAAAATTGGAATTGAAACGCTCTTTTGCTGACAATACATGCATTTTTGATTCTCATCCTCGTTCCCAAATGGAATTACTCTGATATCTGCACCTGTTTCTTCTTTGATTTTTTCCTCACACTCTAATTTTCCACACCATGGAGCGTTAAAGAAACCACCTTTCTCAATTTTTGATTTAAACTTTTGATAATCTGAAATATCTGTGGTGTTTACTTTTGCTTCCTCTTTGGCTTTTGTTAACATATTATCTTGAATTTCATCAAGAATATTTGAAATTTTTTCAATTTCAGAAAAACCCAAACTTGATTTCTCTAAATTGTATCTTTTTGCAATAACCATACTTTGTTTTTCAATATCTTTTGGCCCAATCTCAATTCTAATTGGAACTCCTTTTAATTCCCAGTCATTGAATTTGTATCCTGGGGATAACTCACTTCTATCATCAAGATGAACTCTGATGTCTTTTGATTCTAAATTTTCTTTTATTTCATTTGCTTTTGGTAATACTTTGTCTTTACCTTCATCATTTCTATAAATTGGAACAATCACTACTTGAATTGGTGCCACTTTAGGTGGAAGTACAAGTCCTTTGTCATCGCCATGTGCCATGATCATTGCACCAATTAATCTCCATGAAACCCCCCATGACGTTTGCCATGCAAAATGCTCAACGTTATCTTTGTCTGCAAATTTCACTTCAAAAGGTTTTGAAAAATTCTGGCCTAGAAAATGCGATGTTCCCATTTGTAATGCTTTTCCATCTGGCATGATTGATTCCATGGTGGTAGTATAAATTGCACCGACAAATTTTTCTTTCTCACTTTTTTTACCTGTTGTAACTGGAATTGCTAATTCTTCTTCAACTGTATGTTTGTAAATCTCTAAAATTTTCATTACTTCTTTTTCTGCTTCTTCTTGTGTTGTATGGACTGTATGACCTTCTTGCCACAAAAATTCAGATGTTCTTAGAAATGGTTTTGTAGCTTTAATTTCTGCTCTGAGTGCAGTATTCCAAAAATTAATCTTTAGTGGTAAATCTCTCCAGCTTTGAATCCATTTGGCATACATTGTATATGCTAATGTTTCTGATGTAGGTCTTAATGCGAGCCTGTCACCAATTTCATTTGTTCCTGAATGTGTTACCCAAAAAACTTCTGGATTAAATCCTGCAAAATGTTTTTGTTCTTTTCCTAATAGTGATTCTGGGATTAATATTGGTAAAAAACCATTTCTAATTTCATTTTTGGCAAATTTCTTATCAAATGTATTTTTTAGTGATTCCCAAATTGAATAGCCATCTGGTCTAAGAACAATTAATCCTTTAACTGGTGCATAATCAGCTAATTTTGCTTTTAGAACTACTTGTGTATACCATTCACTGAAATCTTTATTTTTTGAAACAGTAATTCCTACGTCTTCTTTACCCAAACTATATTTCAAGAATTAATTAAACTAATGAGCCTTTCGTGAGAATTTTTGAGTTTAAAGTTTGTCGCCTTTGCAGAGTACTTCACCCATTACTCTACTTTGGAAATTTTTACATACAAAACACTGAATAAAATGGGTGTCTTCTTTTAAAACTGGACACTCTACATATTCTTGCTTCATTCTTTTGAGCATTTTAGGACTAACTCCTTTTAGTTTTAATTTTCCTTTTTCATCCATCATTCCTGATGATTTTAGTTCTTCTTTGACGTTGTCAGGTAGTTTTTGTTTTCCTTCTCTTTCAAGAATTTTTACATCGTATTTGTGTTCTAATTCGCCCATTAATTGTACATTGATCTACGGTGATTTATTACTAGCGTTTTTGATTCTGAAAAATCATTTAAACTTTAATATTATTAGTAATTTTTTTGCAAATTAGAAATTAATTGTTGGTAATTTTTGATGTTGAAGGCGTTTTGTATGATGAGGAGTATCTCCCTATTCTTGCAGAAAAACTCAACAAAGAATCTGAAATTTGGGAAATTACAAAACAAGGAATTCAAGGAAAAATTAACTGGGAGGAGGGACTCAAAACAAGAGTTGCTGCCCTAAAAGGATTAGATGAAAAAATTTGTCAAGAAGTATCTGATTCATTACCAATTATGACTGGTGCAAAAGAAGCTTGTAGAGTATTAAAAGAGGCTGGATGGAAAATTATGGCAGTATCTGGTGGTTTTACACTCATGATGGGTAGACTAAAAGAAGAATTGGGGTTAGATTATGTTTATTGTAATGAATTACTTTTCAAAGATGGTAAACTTGATGGAGTAAAAATTAATGTTGATTCTGATAAAGCAAAATCTGCTATTGTAAAAATTCAAGAATGGGGTGAAAAAAAAGAAGATATTGTTTGTGTTGTAGATGGTGCAAATGATGTGAAATTATTTGATATTTGCGGTTTAGGTATTGCATATCGTGCACAAGATGTAGTCAAAGATTTAGCTACTACTACACTAGAAGTAAAAGATCTCTCAAAAATTTTAGATATTATTAACAAGCATTTCAAATTAGAATTAAAGACTAGTGCATAAACAATTTTGTAGTCCATTGTTTTAGAAATATCGTTTTGGAAATAATCCCCGTTCATATAGAAAAAGACATTGAACCATCTGATGACATATCTGAACTAATTTCTCAAAATGCAACATTAAATGATGGGGACATTGTAGTAATTGCTCAAAAAATAATCTCAAAACAAGAAGGCCGTACTGTTAATTTGTCTTATGTGTCTCCTTCTTTACTTGCTCAAGGAATTGCTTCACAATACCATAAAGATTCTAGACTTGTTGAATTAATTTTATCTGAATCAAAACGAATTGTTAGAATGAAAAATGAAATTATAATTGTTCAAACAAATTCTGGTTTTATTTGTGCAAACGCTGGTGTTGATGAAAGTAATGTTAAAGATGGATATGCAACACTACTTCCAATTGATTCTGATATTTCAGCACAAAGCATTCGCCAAAAAATTAAAAAAAATATTGACAAAAATGTGGCAGTAATTATTTCTGATACCTTTGGTCGTCCTTTTAGAATGGGTCAAACTAATTGTGCCATAGGTATTTCTGGATTGAATCCTATTTTGGATTATGCAGGCACAAAGGATTCGTTTGGAAAAATTTTACGTGTGACTGAAATTGCAATTGCTGATGAATTTTCAGCCGCAGCTGAACTTGTAATGGGGAAAACTCTGAAGTGCCCTGTTGTTGTTATTCGTGATTATGCCTTTGATGTTGAAGAAATTGGAGTGGATAAACTAATTCGTAATGATAAAGAAGATCTTTTTAGATAATTTTTTTTAATTCTTAACAATCCAATTTCTTTTTATCATTGATTCTGCAGTATCTTTTGTTACACACATCAAATCTTTTGTGACTGTATTTTGAATTATTACCATGTCGTTTTCACATGAAATTAATTTATAATTATTTTTATCATTACTTGTAAATTGTATTGGAAATCGTCCTGCTGATTCTTCATTTAATGACAAGTACCAATCACTCGCTACACTTTGTTTGGATATTTTTCCTGCATTACCTGTAATTTGGATGTCTGGACCTTCGATAGGATGTGATGCAAACAAATTATCATATAGTAAATCAGTTACAGTCATTGGATTGACATTATCTACTTCTGAATATAAAATTGCAATTAAACCTGATACATATGCTGCAGAAGCTGATGTTCCATGGAATGGCTCCCAATCATAAACATCTGTTCTAAATCCATCATTTGTAAAAATATTTGGAACTTTTTGTCCGTTGTTTGTTGGTCCTGAAGAACTGTATGGTTGTACTTCACCGTCAATTCCAAGTGATCCTGCAACAACTGCTCCTCTAGCATCCGTTGGTACTCCTACACTGCCTTGACTTTGTGTATATTCTAATTTATCATACACGCTGATAATTTCAAGATCTGCATATCCATGTTTAAAACCAAAATTTGATATTCCCATATAATATTCTCCTGGAACTTCGGGATAATGATACAGATATTCTATTTGTTCATCAGAGCAATTATCTTGTTTACTCGATGAAAAATCTACAATTTCATTTTCTGAATTCATCAAGGTCAGATCAAAGTCAACGGTAAAACCTGTAGTACATTTCCATTTTAAATAAACCAAAATCGGTCTTTCCTCTTCAATTCTTTTTTCATCTACACTGATTGTCATCCCTTCATCTAAATTCTCAAATTCATGCCACTTGTCACCATCTGTATCATTGAATGTTCCTTCCCAATAATTTTCAGCATAATTTCCTGACGGGATAACTACTGTAATTTCAGATTTGATTGCATCTTCAACTTTTTTTGTAATGGCACTTGTCCCATCAGTATCATAATTAATCCATGTGTATGATATTGTAATGATATCTACCTCTTTTGATATGGCGTAATCCATTGCATCGATAAATTCTAACTCTGTTCCTGCAGATAGTAGGTGTAATTTTACATCAGGTAACATGCTAGTAATAATTTGTGCCATGGCAGTCCCGTGCAAATATTCGAAATTCTCTATTTGTTCAGGATTTGAATTTTCAAAAATATGTCTAAATGAAATATTTTCAATAACATTGCCTGTGATTTTTTCATTATTTTCATCAAAAGCAAGATCAATTATTGCTACAGATACTGGAGTTTCAGACGTGTATTTTTTTGAGAAAACTGAATCTTCTATTACCTTTCCATCTACAATAATATCTCTATTTTGAATTGGTGGTAATGTTGATTTTATATTTTTAATTTCAGAAATTAATTCTAATTTAGAAATATCGTCAACTGGTATGCTGATCTGTAATTGATTGTTTTTTACAACCTCAATTGTCGCAATTATATTTATTTTATTTAGTATTTCATCAGTTAATTCATTTGAATTTATGATTATTCTTGTATCTCCATCCTGATAATCAAATCCATTATTTTTTGCATATGTTTTATGATCTTTACTTGTTACAAATTTAGTAATTTTGGAATCTGTTTTTTTATCTTTATTTTTATTTGGTTTAATAAAATCAATAATGCAGTTAATCGAATTACGCATCAAATTGAGGATGTATTGGACTTTGTTAAAACATCTCCTCTAGTACTAGAAAAAACATCATTGTTGAATATTTTGAAAAATATTTTAGATTCTCAAGATTTGCATGATGATGTTAATGTTATTTTGCCTCAAAATGATGTAATTACCAAGTGTGATTCTCAAAGAATGAGAATAGTTTTCCTAAATTTACTGTTAAATGCAATTGATGCCGTAGGCAAAAATGGAACAGTTATGATAAGATTTCATGATTATAAAGAACTGGTAAAAATTGAATTTGAGGATTCTGGATCAAGCCTAGAGGAAAAAGATTTGGAGCATCTATTTGAACCCCTATTTACTACTAAACAGAAAGGAACAGGACTTGGTTTATCAAGTGTTGAAAATATTATCAAAGAACATGATGGGGCAATTTCAGTTACCTTATCGCCTACAGTTTTTACAATTATTTTGCCAAAAACTTTGAATTAATTTTTCCTACATCAATTTTGATTTGATTAGCTATAGCTATTCTTTGTGTTAAACTCAAATAGATTTTAATATAACAAAACACTTTTGCTGAAATAGATAATCATGTCTGAATCCACTGAAAAAAAATTAGATGCAACTGGATTATTTTGTCCTGAACCTGTGTTTAGAACAAAAATTGAAATTGAAAGAATGCAAGTCGGCCAAGTTTTAATTGTCTCTGCCGATGATCCAGCAGCTGAAGATGATATTTCAAGATGGGTTACACGAAACGGTCATGAATTATTAAATTTGTCAAAAGATGACAATGTAATTACTTTTCAAATTAAAAAGGTGAAATAACTAAAATTATGACTACTGTAAATGATACAGATGTCTTAAGTCGTGTCGGTAACACACCCCTTGTGAAATTAGATTCTTTAACAAATAATAATTCAGAATTTTTTGCAAAACTAGAAGGACATAATCCATTTGGTTCTGTAAAGGACAGAGCTGCATATTGGATGATCAAAGACGGGGAGGAGCGAGGAATTTTAACTAAAGGCAAGAGTATCATCATTGAACCTACATCTGGAAATACTGGAATAGCTTTAACTGGAATTGCAAATCTTTTAGGTTACAAAGTAGAGATAGTAATTCCTGAAAAAGTAAGTAATGAAACCAAAGATATCATACGAAATCTTGGTGCAAAATTATTTGAAACAAGTGATGATTTGTGTCCAAAGGTTGGAGCAGGCACTGATCAAAGTATTGCACTTGCTACCTCTATTGCATCATCTAGACCTGATACATATTATTCTCCAAATCAATATGCAAATGAAGCTAATTTCAAAGGGCATTATGTTGGAACAGGACCTGAAATTTGGAAACAAACTGAAGGAAAGATAACTCATTTCTTTACTGGTGTTGGCACTGGTGGTACAATTACTGGTATTGGTTCTTTTCTTAAAGAAAAAAACCCTGATGTAAAAATTATTGGGTGTCAACCACAACAAAATCATCTTATTCAGGGGTGGAGAAACTTTGAGGAATCTGCAAAACCTGATTTGTTTTTGAAACGAGAAAATGTAGTTGATGACTGGGTTTCAGTCGATAACGATGAAGCTTTTTCAGTTGTAAAACAAGTCTTTGAAAATGATGGATTGCTAATTAGTCCCTCCTCTGCTGCAGTTTATGCATGTATGAAGAAATATTCTATTGGAAATGATGCATGTGTTGTTGGAATTTTTGCAGATGATGGTAGAAAATTCAAAAGTGTTTATGCTGAACAAAACATTATGACTGTAGATGAATTTGAAAACTCTCTCAAAGATGCAAAACACATGTCAGAATTAGCATATTGATTATTATTCTAAAATTTCTTTAACTTGTTTATCGTAAAATTCTCGAAATGATGAATTCATATCCATTTCAAAATTAAGACTGGTATTACTTTGCTCTGTAATTTGATTTTTAATTTTTTTACTCCATTGACTTTGTTGCTTGTCTTTTTTATCCATGATAGTTGGATTTTCTTTAATTTTTTCCATTATCTCTATGAATACTAGTCCTATCTGACGAAATTTACCTATTCTTAAAAGAAACATTTGTGATTCTTCTCTGTTAATTATATTCATCAAAGAATGAATTTCATTATAATACTCCATTCCTTTTTCATTGTATTTTTTAAAATCATCAATTCTTTTTTGCCAATACTCTTTTGATGGTTTGCTTTCTACTTTATAGCTGAATTGATTTTTAGCTAATTCTATTCCTAATTTAGCTAGTTTTTCACTGTGTTCTTTAACTATTTTTTTTAGCCCATCTGAATTTTGACTCATTGAATTTTAGTAAATGATTTAGGCTTTTGTATTTTTTGATTCATTCCATTCTTCATTTGATTTTTTTCCATATGATTTTAAACAATTTTCACAAAATGAATCCCATTCATCAATTCCTAACTTTTTGAAATAATTTAATGACCATTTGTAAGTTGGCTCTTTTCTGTATTGAAATTGTTGAATTGTGTATATTTCTTTTTCATAAAATTTATTCAGACATTTTTTGCACTGAGCGTTTTTCATTCTTGTTTATCTTTACTTTCTGTAAGATATTTGTCAACATCAATTGCTGCCATACATCCAAACGCTGCTGCTGTAATTGCTTGTCTGTAACTTCTATCATGTACATCTCCTGCAGCAAAAATACCTTTCATGTTGGTATGTGTCTTATTTTTTAAAACAATGTATCCTGCATCATCTAATTCTATTTGATCTTTGAATAACTGTGTATTAGGATCATGTCCAATTGCTACAAACAACCCTCCTGCATCTAACATAGTTTCTTCATTTGTTTTTAGATTTTTTAAAATTACCTGTTGCATTTTTTGATCACCTTTTACTTCAGTTACTGCTGAATCCCAATGGAATTTTATTTTTTCATTACTTAGTGCTCTTTCCTGCATGATTTTACTTGCACGTAATTCCCCTCGTCTATGAACTAGGTGAACATTTGATGCAAATTTAGTAAGAAATGTTGCCTCTTCAATTGCAGAATCCCCTCCACCTGCAACAATGATTTCTAGATTTCTAAAAAATGGGCCATCACAAGTCGCACAATATGAAACTCCTTTACCTGCAAATGCTTCCTCGCCCTCTATTCCTAATTTTCTTGGATTTGCTCCTGTGGCAATTATTACTGCACGTCCTTCATATTCTTCTGAATCTGTAAGAACTTTGAATGGTTCACGTCTAAAATCTACATCTACTACTACGTCATCGATAATTGTTGTACCCATTCTTTGAGATTGTTTTCGCATATCAATCATCAAATCAGGACCCATGATCCCATTTTCAAATCCTGGATAATTCTCAACTTCTGTAGTATTGACTAGTTGACCTCCTGGCAATATTCCAGATAAAATCAATGTATCATAACCTGCTCTAGAACAATAAATTCCTGCAGTATATCCTGATGGACCTGCACCAATAATTATTACATCAAACTTTGTTTTGGTTTTATCAGGAATTTTGGGGTTATCATCATTTGTTTCAAGTACTGCTGCCCCTGCTTCTCCTGACATCATAATGACAAATCTCCATAATTCAATAATTTAAGTGAATATACTGTTTGTTCAATTATTAGTTATTTTTTTAATAATTTCTAGATGTTTTTTACAAAATGTTTGGTTTTCAATTTGAGAATGTAATAGATCCTTTTGCCAGTGTGCATTGAATAGTCTACACTCTTTTTGGTCACAAAAACTATCTCCCGTCTCAAAATACATGATTGCTTGTAACAAATATCCCTCAATTACTTGAGATAATCTAGAATCATTATATTCTAAAAACTCTCCTTTGTATTTTTTTTTAATTTCATCAATTTTATCTTTGGAAAAATCAGTCATCAATTCAAAATAGTATTGTTTTGGTTTTGCTGGGGCCTCAATAATTCCTGAAGTTGAGATAATTGTTGGATTGGAATTAATTATGGCTCTAGCATGATATCTGAAATCACTTTCATCATATGTACAAGTTAATTTATTTGTAAAAATTATGTGTAGTATATTTAATTTATTTTCGTCTTTTGGAATAATACTGTTGATGATTTTTTGAAATTCAAATCCATCGTACAGAACCATTTCCTCATTTTTTGTAGTGTCTATTCTTTCTTTTTCTGCATGTATTTCATTGATGGATGGTTTGTATTTTTTAAATTGTTTTTTTAAATCAAAAATTTTTGAACCTGCAATTTTTTCAAAAGTTTCATCATCACAGTACTCTGTGAAATTTCCTCTAATTTCAATTTGAGCTGGAAATAATTCTTTAAGGAAATTTTGTAATTTTTCTAATTGAATTTCAGGAACTGTAGGCTCGTTATATAAAATAATTTTACTAGTTCTCAATAAGGAAATATTATTTTTGTAGCTTATCTTTCTAACTCTTTAATTTTTTCTGCTGTAATTTCTGCAGCTCTTTTGCCTGAGAATAACATTGAACCAAATGTTGGACCCATTCTTGCTAATCCATGTGTTTCAGTTACTGACATTCCTGCAGCAATTAATCCTGGATATACTTCTCCTGTTTTGTGAACTACGTGTTCCTCTCCTTCATTTACATACATTGGCTGCATTCCTTTCCATTCAGCTAGTCCTCTATCTACAAGTCTTTTTACTGCTACTGAATCGTGACCTGATGCATCAATGAGAACTTTGCATTCAAAAGCTACTGGATCAACACATGTAATGTTACGTGGTAATGCTGAAACTGGCATCCAATTTACAACAATCCCTGTTACTCTACCATTTTTTAAAACTAAATCATCAAATTTTGTAAGTTGAAGGAATTTTACACCTGCATCACAAGCTCCTGCAATTAATTTTGATACTGCGTGTGGACCTGGTGTCAAATACAATCCTTCTTGAACTTTTTTGTATGGAACCCCTAATTCATCCCAAATTTTTTGGGCAGGTTCTCTAACAGTTACAGGATTCATCATGTACCCTCCTAGCCAATATCCGCCACCTAGGTAGTTATTTTGCTCAATGACTAGAACTTTGTATCCTAAATTTGATAATTCTCTACTTGCAGTTAATCCTGCAGGTCCTGCTCCGATAATAATAACGTCTGATTCTGCTCTATCAATTAAAACATCATGAAATTCATTTGCAATTGCACGTGTAATTTCCACTTCACGTACATCTGTAAAAATTTTTGATGATTGTTCTGCAACTGTTGCTTCTTGCATGTCGATGAATCATTACCTGAATAATTAATACTTTCCCACGCTTTTTTTAAAATTAGGTAATACTAATTTTAGAATTTTTCAGAATTTGCGTGAATAAAAATAGGAAAAAAATGCACTATGATGAAAATTTCTCTCCTAAATCCCCCATATCTCAAAAATTTATATCCAAATCAAATTGAATTTCTTTGTATTGACTACATCTAATCTTAAACAAACAGCAAAACCTGTCAAACCTAAAATTAATTGGGCAAGAACTGAAGAGGCAGATAATTTTGCTGAAACTGTAAAATTATACCGTCAAGGAAAGTATGATGACGCTAGTTTTAGACGATATAGGCTTCAACATGGCGCATATGGAACTAGAATGACTAGTGACTATGCAATGGTTAGAATAAAACTCCCTGCAGGAGAAATTTATCCACATCAGTTTGAAAAACTATCTCAACTAAGTGAACAGTATTCTATTGGTAATGCTCATTTTACTACTCGAGAGAGTGTTCAATTACACTGGGTAATTCTTGAAGATGTTTCAGAAATTCTTCGAAGTCTTGCTGAAGTTGGAATGACTACTAGGGAAGCATGTGGAAATAGTGTTAGAAATGTATTGTGTAGTCCCTTGGCTGGTGTTTGTTCTGAAGAAAAGTTTGATTCAACTCCTTATGCACTTGCAACTGCAAAATTCTTTTTGAGAAATCCAATGACTCAAGCTCTTCCACGAAAATTCAAATTTACTTTTACATGTTGTGAGAAACATGGAATGGCAAGAATTGTTGATGTGGGATTAATTCCTCAAACAAGAGAAGTTGACGGTGAAACTCAAAGAGGATTTAAAATTTTTCTTGGTGGTGGTTTGGGTAACAAATCTTTTGTTGGACATCAATTAGAAGAATTTACTCCTGAAGAAGATTTACTATACACTTCAATTGCTGTTGTAAGATTGTTTGATAGATTGGGTGATAGAATTAATCTTGCAAGAAACCGAATGCGTTATCTTGTAAATGAAATGGGATGGGAAAAATTCCAAAATTTGGTATTAAAAGAAAGAGCTGTTGTAAGGGCAACACAGTCTGTTATCACTAGACTAAAAGTTGACACCACTCAAAGTGAAATTAGACGACCAATTCAAATTACAGATGAAAGTGGCGAATCTGCACCTGATGGTTTTGCAAGATGGCTTAAAACAAATACTGTAAAGCAAAAACAATCTGATTTCCGCTCTGTTTTCATTACCCTTGAAGCTGGTGATATTACTTCAAATCAATTAAACGAACTTGCAGACATTATTCGTGACTTTTCTGCAGAAGGAAAAGCTAGAGCTGGATATGTTCAAAATTTGGCTATACGTTATGTTCATGAAGATGATTTGTCACGCTTGTATTCTAGACTTCTTCAAGTTGGATTGGCAAAATCAGGCGCATTAACTATGACTGCCCCTATTGGTTGTTCTGGAACTACCTCTTGTAATTTGGCATTAACTAATTCTCATAGACTTGCAAAAGAAATTCAGAGAAAATTCCTCTCTTTAAAATTTGATGAAGATGATGATCTAATGGATTCTTCAATAAAGATTAGTGGATGTCCAAACTCTTGTGGTCAACATGGAATTGCAACTATTGGTTTCTTTGGTGGTGGTGCACGTGTTGGAAAAGACATGTATGCAAATTATCAAATGTCTTTAGGTGGACGTTCTGATGGTGAAACCATGTTGGGACAAATTTGTCTTAGAGTTCCTGCAAAACGAGTAATACCTATAATTCTAAAAATAATTGAACTATTCAAACAACACAAAAAGTCTGATGACACTTTGAAATCATGGATTCATAGAATTGTAAATGGAAATGAAGATTCTGATATTAAATCCATTAATGATATCAAATCTGCACTTGAATCGTTAGTTGTTCCTCCAACAAAAGAAGATGATCCTGACTTTTATCTTGATTATGGAAGTGATACTAGTTACCATACAAAAACTGGAAAGGGTGAGTGTGCTGCTTGACAGGTTCTACAAAAATCACTACTGATATTGATTCAGTACGTTCAGAAATTCGAGATAACAGTATTCGTGTAATTGATGTACGACGAGAATCTGATTACAAGGAAGATCATATTTCTGGTGCTGTAAATTTACCTCTTGCCACTTTACTATCTGATGATAGCCCTGAACGCGTTTTAAAATTATTTAATTCAATGGGAATTGATGATGAAACATCTGTAGTTGTATATGATGATACATTTGGTGCTTTAGCTTCTCGTGTAGCTTGGACTTTGGAATACATTGGACATTCTGATGTTTCATTACTTGAAACAACATATGGACACTGGAAATCTCTTGGTTTGGAAAATGACTCTGTTACTCCAGAAATTCAAAACAAAGATCATTCTATGAATTTACAGTCTGATATTATGGCAACTTCTGATTATTTGGATGGTGCAAAAAACAGAGATGATGTAATTTTAATTGATAATAGAGAACGACTAAATTTCCTTGAACAGCATATTCCAGGTGCAGTTAGTCTACCTTACAGAACCCTTGCATCTTCTGATAAAATTTTACGCCCAAAAGAGGATATGAAACGACTCCTTGATAATCGAGGAATTACTGAAAACTCTGAAATTATTACTTATTGTGGCAGTGTTGGAACTCTTTCTGGATTGGCATACTATGCTCTAAAATCTGTAGGGTTGAATAATGCAAAATTATACGTCCGTTCATTCAAAGAATGGAAAAATCTACAAAAACCTACTGAAAAACAAGCAGATGCAAATTATTGGGATTTATCTGCTGAATAATTAAGATATCTCGTTTCTGAGTTTTTTAGTAATTGTAATTTCAACATTGTCAAACAAATTCATCATCTTCTCTTTGTTTTCAACTAGATAGTCTTCACCTCTATCTTTTAATCTGATTTTCCATAATCTTATCTCTCTGTGCTCATCAAAGAAGTTCTCAATCATTTGTTCTCCTGATTTTGTAGGATCTATGAATGTGTCAAAAACTTTGATAGTTTTTTCAACATCTGCAGCTTCAATTGCTTCTTTAACATCGTGAATTGCTTGACCTAATTCTTTTAAATTTTTAATTGGTTTTGGCAATGTTTTTCTTGTAATTCCAAACAACCCTTTCTTCTCTTTACCTATTTTTTCTGCAACATTTGTTGCAAGATCATAAATTGGAATTTTAGTTAGTCCATCACGTTTTTCATTTTGTACAAGTAATCCTTTTTCTAATAATTTTCTTAATGCAGTTTCTGCATCTTTTCTATCTAAAAATGTCGTCCAAACAATTGCACCCAATGTATGATACCCTTGTCTAACTGATTCTAACACTACTACTTCTTCAATTCTTTTGAAACCATCTTCGATTCTAACATTTACAAAATCTTTATCTCTAATTGATCTTCTTGCATTTTTAACATCAATTTCAATTGAACGCTTTAATGATTCTAATGCTTCTGGTACTTGATTTACTAATGATAAGAAACATGCTTTGTTATACCAAGCCATTCCGTACATCGGATCTGATTCAATTGATTTTTCAACAGCATCCAAAGCTTTAGCATATTTTTTTTGTTCATAATGAACTAATCCTTTAAGATTCCAAACTTCTGGATTTGTAACATCAATATCTAGAACTTTATCATAAACACTTAATGCTTCACTATGTTCATCTAAATGGAATTTGGCATAACCTAATTTTATCAGAGTTTCTACATTTTCAGGATCTATTCTTAATGCTTGTTCGAAATACATGATGGCCTCTTCTAATTTTTCATCTGCCATCAAATTGACCCCTTTTTTGAATAACTTTTTACGATTATAATCTGCGTCTACTAAACTGGTTTCTTCACCTACTTTTTTTGGCTTTGATTCCTTTACTTCTTCTTTAGATTTTTTCCCAAAAAGTTTTTTCATTATTTCAAAATATCCATTTTCTCTAGATAAATACCATCTTAATGAGCCTAATTCCTATGGATCTAAAAATTTCAATGTAATCATTCGATATAAATACAGAAATACTTGAAAATTACACAAACGAATATGTCTTCTCAGTCCAGATTAGAAATTAAAGGACGTGCACCGTTCAATCAATCTGGTGTTTATGAAGCTCAAATTGCAATTACTGATACTAAACCTTCTGAAGATGCTGTAAAAACTAAACAATTTGCCTCATTATGGCGAGGCACATTTCATCTTAGAGTAAAAGATGGTATTTTCTCAGAAACAATAGGTTCTCCTGATAATCCCCTTCCATCATCAATAACTGAACTAGATGTAATTTGGATTGTTGTAACTGATCTATTTTCTTCACTGCATTCTGTATTTGATGTTCCTTTAACAAAATCTGCAAAACCCTCATCATCAAAAACTGAAACAATATCAAAAATTGAAACTAAAACTGAAACTCCAAAACCAAAACGTTCGCCAAAAACTAATCTTGGCATCGGTGCGACTGGTCAATCTGGTCCTACTGGTGAACGAGGTCCAACTGGTTCTGCTGGTGACAAAGGTCAAGCAGGTCCTCCTGGCATTCAAGGCACTCCTGGAATTAAAGGACCTGATGGTCCACAAGGAGCTCCTGGTGACAAAGGAACAACTGGTGATAGAGGAATCACTGGTGACAAAGGAGTTACTGGTGATAAAGGAGTAATTGGTGAAAAAGGAATCTCTGGTGATAAAGGGGATAAAGGTGACAAAGGAATTACTGGTCCTCCTGGAGATAAAGGAGAAAAAGGTTCTACTGGACCAATTGGCGATAAAGGTTCATCTGGATTAAAAGGTCCACTTGGCGATAAAGGAGAAAAAGGAACAACAGGTCCACCTGGTGACAAAGGTCCTTCTGGATTAAGAGGCTCACCTGGAGAAAAAGGTGACAAAGGTCAACAAGGTCCATTAGGTGACAAAGGAGTTACTGGTACTCTTGGTCCACCTGGAGAAAAAGGCCCAACTGGTCAATCAGGTGTTCAAGGAGAAAAAGGAATTCAAGGAACTTCTGGACCAATTGGAGAGAAGGGTCCTGGAGGTCCATTAGGTGACAAAGGTCCATTGGGTCCACCTGGTCCATTAGGTGACAAAGGAGTTACTGGAGTACCTGGTCCATTAGGTGACAAAGGTCCTGGAGGTCCACCTGGTCCATTAGGAGAAAAAGGATCTAAAGGTCCTGAAGGAGTAATTGGTGACAAAGGTCCCCAAGGTCCACAAGGACCTGCCGGTGCTAAAGGATTAACTGGAGTACCTGGTCCTCAAGGAGAAAAAGGATCTAAAGGTCCTGAAGGTTCACAAGGCGAAAAAGGTTCTACTGGTCCATTAGGAATACCTGGAGAAAAAGGTCCACAAGGTCCACAAGGCTCACAAGGTGAACGTGGTGCAACAGGCTTGCCTGGAGAAAAAGGTCCACAAGGTCCACAAGGAATTCAAGGTCCACAAGGTGAACGTGGTCCCACTGGTCCAATAGGTTCTATTGGTGAACAAGGTTCTGCTGGTGAACAAGGTCCTGTAGGTCCACCTGGTCCAAGAGGTCCACCTGGTCCACCTGGAGAAAAAGGCCCATCTGGTGGAATGTCGTCTGAACAAAAAGCAATCTTTAAAGATTTATTGGAAATTTTGACAATTAAAAATATTATTTCTACTGAAGAACAAATCAAATTGATGAGTTATCTTTACTAGTTTTTAAAAAAATTATTTTTAATATTTAATCAAAACATTTGTAATAATAATTTGGATTTAATTTTTTGTAAAACTGTTTCAGATTTTTTTAAAATATTTTTTTAATTAATTATTATGCAACTCTTTTTTGTAAATGAATTTTTAAATTACAAAAGTTGAATTGATGATAGGATTATAGTTTTCACTAGTTTGAATTTAGAAAAAGGAAAACAATTCGCCGTCTAATTGACGATTGTTAGTTTAGATACAAGATTATCGTCTTTTAGCTGCTTTTCTCTTTGGAGCTGCTCTACGTTTTGGAGCTGCTTTTCTTTTAGCTGCTGCTTTTCTCTTTGGAGCGGCTTTGCGTTTTGGTGCTGCCTTTCTCTTTG
>Ga0257121_1001119_pt1 | contig 21022 bp, 22 predicted proteins | sample SI106_100metaG_FD_190180 | JGI IMG/M metagenome (GOLD analysis project Ga0257121, IMG submission 190180) | Marine microbial communities from Saanich Inlet, British Columbia, Canada - SI106_100 | ecosystem: Environmental > Aquatic > Marine > Inlet | place: Canada: British Columbia | collected... | reverse complement strand
TGCTCAATATTATATAGAAGATGTTAGAAAAAATGTCATAGGTACTTTAACTTATGACAAAGTTTATAAACAAGGTTTTAATATAAATACACCAATTGATTTAGAGCTACAAAGAATAGCCACCAAGGCACTAAGAGATGGTTTGGTTGCATATGATAAGCGAAAAGGTTGGAGAGGTCCATTATCTAATAAAAATTATTCTGAAAACTGGAATAACGATCTTAAAAAATATAATTTAGAAAACTCTATTAACTGGAAGTTAGCAATAGTAAAAAAACTAAATAAGTTTTCAGCCGAAATTAAAACAGAAGATAAACATGAAGGAAAAATTGAATTTCAAGATATTTCTTGGACTAAAAAAGAATTTAATGAACTATTAAATGTTGGAGATATAGTTTATGTAAAAAAAATTGATGATAAAATTTATAGTTTAAAACAACTACCAAAAATTAATGGTGGTATAGTAGTTATGGATCCCTATACAGGAAGAGTTTTAGCTTTAAGTGGTGGCTTTAGTTTTAAAAAAAGTGAGTTTAATAGAGCAACACAAGCTTTGAGACAGCCTGGTTCAGCTTTCAAACCCTTTGTCTATGCTTTAGCGTTAGAAAATAATTATACACCCACGTCTTTAATCTTAGATGCTCCTATAGTTTTAGACCAAGGAGAAGACCTTAAAATGTGGAAACCTGAAAATTATGGAAAAAAATTTTATGGCCCCTCAACTTTAAGAACTGGTTTAGAAAAATCAAGAAACTTAATGACTGTAAGGATAGCTCAAAACTTAGGTATTAAAAAAATCGTAAATTTTTCAAAACATTTAAATATTTATGATAATCCTGAAGAACTATTATCAATTTCTTTGGGATCTGCTGAAACAACATTGTTAAAACTTACTTCTGCTTATTCTGCGTTTGTAAATGGAGGTAAGCTTGTTAATCCAATTTTGATTGATAGAATTCAAGATAGTGAGGGAAAAACTATTTATAATAACAGTAAAAGAAAGTGTGTTAATTGTGATCAAATATCATATTTGGGAGAGGATTATCCTATAATTGAAAATAACTATAAAAAAGCATTTTCACCTCAAACTGCATATCAAATGACATCTATACTTGAAGGTGTTGTGCAGAGAGGAACAGCAAAAAAATTGAGAAATCTTAAGCTAAATATAGCTGGCAAAACTGGAACAACAAATAAAAATACCGATACTTGGTTTATTGGTTTTACATCTAATTTATTAATAGGTGTTTTTGTTGGCTCGGATAGCCCAATACCACTAGGAAGATACGAAACAGGTTCAAAAACAGCACTACCAATTTTTAAGGAATTTGTAAAAAAAGCGGTAAAAAAATTTGAAGCAAGACCATTCAAAGCTGTAGATGGGACAGTGATGATGGTTGTTGATCCAATAACAGGTCAAAAAGCAAAATTTAGTTCAAAAAATACTATCATTGAAGTTTATAAGAAAGAAAATGTTATCGATGGGAAAGTTTTATATTCAAATAGTGATAGATTAGATGCAAATAATATATTAAAGTTTTATTAATGGACGATAAATACCTTAACTATAAAACAGAAATTGAAAAAATTAACTATAGAGTTAAGGAGTATCTTTGAAAAAAATGATATTTATTCAAAACTTGAGGTGTTAAACAGTAAGATCCTAGATACCAATTTTTGGCAAGATAAAAATAATTCTAAAAATGTAATTAAAGAAAAAAAACTATATGAAGATTTGATTGGCACTCACAATGTTTCAATTGAGAAACTTTTAGATTTAGATGATTTAAATGAGTTGGCTTTAGAAGAAGAAAATCAAACTGTGCAAAAAGAAATACTACAAAATATAATTGATCTCAGAGCTTCAGTAAAAAAAAATGAAATTAAATGTTTCTTATCAAATGAAGCAGACTCTCTTGATTGTTATATAGAAATACATGCAGGCGCAGGAGGCACCGAAAGTCAAGATTGGGCTGAAATGTTAAGGAGAATGTATTTAAAATGGGCTGATCAAAAAAATTTTAAATCAAACTTAATTAGTGAGCATAAAGGTGATGAGGCAGGGATAAAATCATCTACAATTAAATTAGAAGGTGATTATGTATTTGGTTGGCTTAAAAAAGAGTCAGGTATTCATAGATTAGTTAGAATATCTCCGTTTGACTCTGGTGCAAGACGACACACAAGTTTTGCTAGCGTATGGGTTTATCCTGTTGTTGATGAAGATATAAATATTGAAATTATTGAAAAAGATCTAAGAATTGACACGTATAGGTCAAGTGGAGCAGGTGGCCAGCATGTAAATACAACAGATAGCGCTGTAAGGATAACTCATATTCCCTCTAAAATTGTTGTTCAATGTCAAAATGAAAGATCTCAACATAAAAATAAAGAAACATGCATGAGCATGTTAAAAGCAAGATTATATGATTATGAAATTAAAAAAAAAGAACAAGAAAATCAAAATACAGAAAATTCTAAATCTGAAATTGGCTGGGGGCATCAAATCAGATCATATGTTTTACAACCTTATAGACTTGTAAAAGACAATAGAACTAATTTTGAAAGCACAAGTCCAGATAAAGTTCTTGATGGTGAACTTGATGGTTTTTTAGAGCAATCATTGTATCAAATAAAATGAAAAAAAATTTTTTAAAATATATTTTTATAATAGTTGCCGTTATATCTTTTATAATATTTTATTTAAGTATTTTTGGTTTAGAAACAGAAAAATTTAATTCCCAAATTAAAAATAAAATAAATCAAACTGATAAAAACTTTGAAGTTGAATTAAAAAAAATAAGATTAACTTTGAGCCCCTTAACTTTTAAAGTTAATGCAAAAACGATAGCACCAAAGATTTTTTATAAAAAAAAGCTTATACAGCTTGAATATATAGAAACTCAAATCTCAATAATTTCTCTAATAAAAAATCAGATTATTTCTTCTAAATTAAAACTTTCCACAAGATCAATACTTTTAAAAGATCTGGTTACTTTTTTTAGAGGAATAACGAATAGACCAGAATTGTTTATTTTAGAAAGAGCAGTAAAAAATGGACAAATCATAGTGAATCTAGACCTAAATTTTGATGAGACTGGAAAAATAAAAGATGATTATAAAATTAAAGCAATTTTAAAAGATGGAAAAATAGGATTACTTAAAAAGTACAACTTTGAAAAAATAAATTTTTCTTTAAATATTCATAATAATATTTTCAATTTTAAAGATTTAAATTTTACAAATAGTAAATCATTATTTTCCTCCAAAAATATAAAGATCCTTCAAAATGAAAAAGATTTTTTTATAGAGGGTCAAATTAACAATAAAGACTTAATTTTAAATGAGGAATTACTTAAATTATTCAAAATTGATATAAAAGATATAGGATTTTTAAATACAAATTTTAATTCAAATAATAAATTTTCATTCTCAATTGATAAAAAATTTAAGCTTAAAAACCTAGTTTTAAACTCTGATATTCAAGTAAATGAGTCTGAGTACAAAACATCAAAATCTTTGGATAATTATTTAGAAATTAAAGATAACACAATCAAATTTAAAAACCATAAGATCAAATCTAATTTCAAGAATAATAAATTTACGATCAATGGTTCTGGTAAAATTAAATTACAAGAAATTTTTGAAGATATTAATTACAGCATTGATTCTGATGATAAAGATTTTAAGTTTAATTCTAAGCTTTTATTAAGTGAATTAAATTTTAACAGCCAAGAATATTTAAAAAATTTTATTACAAATTTAGATAAAACTACAACCCTTAAAGATCAAAAAATAGAGATAAATTTAGATAAAAAAAAATTATTAATAAATGGACAAGGAAAAATAAAATTTAATAATGATTTTGAAGATATAAAATTTAAAGTTTTAAAAATCAAAAATAAATTTAATTTTAATACGGAGCTAGATTTAGACAATACACCATTTAAGATTAATTTTTTAAACTTTGTAAAAAATGATAAATCAAAAACAAGAATAAGATTTGCAGGTAGTTACGAACCTGAAAATTCCCTAGATTTTGAAGATATAAGTATTATTAATGAAAATAATAGACTTATATTTAAAAATATTTTTTTGAATAAAAATAATCTTATTGAGAAAGTAGATGAAGTAAAATTAGAATTTTTAGATAATCAAAATAAAAAGAACAATATTCTTTTAAAAAAGATAAAACAAAATAAATATCAAATTACTGGATCTTCATTTAATGCCGAGAAGTTAATTGACAGTTTACTTGTTGGTAAAAAAGACAATAATTTAAAATTATTTCAAAATGATATTGAAATAAGCTTAAATTTAAAAGAGATCTATTTAGATAATTTATATTTAGTCAATGACCTTAATGGAAATTTAGATATAAAAAATAATGAAATCTATACAGCGAATATCTCTGGAGACTTTGATAATGTTAATAATTTAAAATTTACAGTAAATACTAACGATGTAGGTGAAAAAATTACTACTCTATTTTCATCTAAAGCTAAACCGCTTGTTGAAAGATACAAATTCATAAAAGGTTTCGAGGATAATGAGGAAGGATATTTGGATTTTTATTCTTCAAAAAAGAACGGTATTTCAAATTCCAAGTTAATTATTGACAATTTTAAAGTCAAAGAAATTCCTGTATTAGCAAAGTTACTAGCTCTTGCTTCACTTCAAGGAATTGCAGATTTGCTAACTGGAGAGGGAATTAGGTTCACTGATTTTGAAATGAATTTTACAAATAAAAATAAACTTATGAAGATTCAAGAATTATATGCAATTGGACCGGCTATTTCTATTTTAATAGAAGGTTATATTGAGGAAGATAATTTAATTAGTTTAAGAGGTACATTGGTTCCAGCAACTACAATTAATAGATCTATTGCTTCTATTCCATTAATTGGAGATTTGCTCATTGGAAAGAAAGCTGGTGAGGGTGTTTTTGGAGTTAGTTTCAAAGTGAAGGGACCTTCAAAAAACCTTGAAACAACTGTAAATCCAATAAAAACATTAACTCCAAGATTTATAACTAGAACACTAGAAAAGATTAAAAAAAACTAATTTAATTCAATTTTTAAATGTCTTTTTTTTCCAACAGAAAGTTTAAGGTAGTTCTCATTAAAAAATTCATTTGTAATAATTAATTTCTCATCGGATATAATTTTATCATTAATTTTTACCGCTTTACCTTTAATTAATCTTCTTATTTCGCTTTTTGATTTTTCTAATTTAGAAAGAACAATTAGATTAATTATATCTAATTTATCATCAATATCTTTTGAATTAATTTTGATAGAAGGTAAGCTTGATCCGAGTGAATTACCCGAAAATGCTTCTTTAGCAGCTTGTTCAGAATTTTTAGCAGCATCTTCACCATGAAGCATTGAGGTTGTTTCATTAGCTAAAAGTATTTTTAAATCATTGATATTATTATTTTCAACTTTTTTAATATCTTCTATTTCCATATCAGTAAAATTTTTCAAAAATTTTACAACATCTCTATCATCTGTGTTTCTCCAAAATTGCCAATAGTCATAAGCAGATAAAAATTTTTCATCCAACCAAATTGCTCCATTTTCAGATTTTCCCATCTTGGCTCCTGTAGCTAGGGTAATTAAGGGAGTCGTTAGACCATAACTTTGCTTATTTGAATATCTTTTAATAAGCTCCACACCATTAACGATATTCCCCCATTGATCTGAGCCACCAATTTGTAAAATACAATTTTCTTTTTTGTTTAGTTCTAAAAAATCGTAAGCTTGCAAAATCATATAATTAAATTCCATGTAGCTTAAAGATTGCTCTCTATCTAATCTTAATTTTACACTATCAAAAGTTAGCATTCTATTAATTGTAAAATGCTTACCTATGTCACGAAGAAAAGAGATATAATTCAAATTTTTAAGCCACGTGTAATTATTTACAAATATAGGTTTTGTTTTTGGGTTATCGTTATCTAAAAATTTTTTAAGTATATTTCTTATATTCTTAATATTTTTTTCAACCTCCTCTTCACTCAATATTTTTCGTGTTTTATCTTTTCCCGAAGGGTCACCAATTCTTGTTGTGCCTCCACCTAGTAGCACAATAGGTCTATGGCCATTTTTTTGTAATAATCTAAGACACATGATTTGTAATAGGCTACCGACATGTAAACTTTCAGCTGTACAATCAAATCCAATGTATGCTTTAATTTTTTCCTTGTCCATTAAGCTGGACAATTCTTCCTCATTTGTGCATTGGTAGAAGAAACCTCTATCTTTAAATTCTTTTAAAAATTTATTCATAAGTTTATAGTTACACAATATACAAATTTTTATTAAAAAGAATATCAATGAAAAATAAATTATATACAGCTATTGGATTAATGAGTGGAACTTCAATGGATGGGGTGGATGTATCATTGATCAGATCAGATGGATTTAATCAATTTACCAATATTTTAGATGAATATTTTGAATATAATGAAAATTTACAACAGGAATTAATTGAATTAAGAAATTTAATTATAAATATAAATGATTTGAAGCAGCACTCTTCTAGATTAAACGAGCTTGAGAGAAAAATTACTGTATTTCATAGCAAAATTGTCAGCGAGTTATCTTTAAAATATCAAGATGAGATAGATTTTGTTGGTTTCCACGGACAAACGATTTTTCACAACCCTAAACAAAAAATTTCAAAACAATTAGGAGATGGAGCGTTAATGTCTCAATTGGTTAAAAAAAAAGTTATTTTTAATTTTAGACAAGAAGATATAGCGAATAATGGTCAAGGTGCGCCGTTAACACCTATTTTCCATAACTTATTGTCCAAAAAAATAAATGAAAAACACCACATAAATTTTCCTATTTGTTTTCTTAATATCGGAGGAATTTCTAATATTACCAAAATAAATAAAAAAGATGAAAAACTGGAAGAGAACTTAGAAGCTTTTGATTCAGGCCCAGGTAATTGCATGATTGACGAATGGGTAAGAAAAAATTCAAAAAAAAATTTTGATAAGAATGGTTTAATTGCAAAATCTGGCAAAATTAATCAATTAATATTAAATCAAGTAATTGATAACTTCAAAATTGAAAGTTTTGACAAATCTTTAGATGTAAAAGATTTTGATATTTCATTTGCAAGAGGACTATCATTAGAAGATGGTTGTGCAACAATCACTAATTTTACTGCCTATCTTATAGCAAAAGGAATTGAACATGCTAATGGAAGTAATATTAAACCAATAAAATATTTAGTTTGTGGAGGGGGCAGAAAAAATACTTTTCTTATCCAAAGTATTAAAGATTATTTATTACACAAACAAAATATAAGTTTAAATTCTATTGATGAATATAATTTAAATGGAGATTTTATCGAGTCCCAAGCATTTGGTTATCTTGCAATCAGATCATCTTTAAATTTACCAATTTCATATCCAAAAACTACTGGTTGTGAATTACCTACAGTAGGTGGTGAATTAGTTAAAAACTTTTAATTTAATAAAGAGCAGTTTCTTTTTTTATATATTTATTAAGATTTTTAATCAAAGATTCCTCAGTTTTTGAAAAAAAATGATTTGCCTCAGGGACAGATTGGAATTCTACTTTAATACCTTTTTGAGCACTTAATCTTTTATCTAGTTCAGTAATATATTCCAAAGGTACCAATTCATCTTTTTTACCATAAATCATCAGTCCAGATGTAGGGCATGGTGATAAAAAAGAAAAATCATAAACATTTGGTTGAGGAGAGATTGCAATAAATCTATTTATTTCTGGTCTTCTCATTAATAGCTGCATAGCAATTAACGAGCCAAAAGAAAATCCTGATACCCAACATTGTGAGTTGTCAAAATTTTCTCTTTCAAGCCAGTCTAATGCAGCAGCTGCATCTGCAAGTTCACCTTGTCCGTTATCAAACTCACCATCACTTTTACCGACACCTCTAAAATTTACTCTACATACTGAAAAATCATTATCCATAAATGTATGAAAAGTATCTACTACAACTTTGTTGTTCATAGTTCCTCCGTATTGAGGATGTGGCTGTAACACTAGTGCAACCGGAGATGTATTTTTTTTACTCTTATAGTATTTTGCTTCTAGTCTTCCAGCGGGACCTGGAATAAATATTTCTAAAATTTTATTATCCATATGCGATATTGATTATTATTCTCAAAAAAAAACTACGTTTATCATAAGTGAGCGACAATATGTTAGTTTTTTTAGACCAATATATACTTGACCATTTTAGTCAGGTATGTTTAAAACGCACAATTTTAAAGGGTAATATGAAATTAACATCAAAGAGCAGATACGCAGTAATGGCTTTAGCAGATTTAGCCAGGTTTGATGGCATTAATCCTGTATCGCTAAGAGACATTTCTTTGCGCCAGGGCATATCTCTGGATTATTTGGAGCAAATTTTTTCTAAATTAAAAAAGAATCAAATTGTTCAAAGTACCAGGGGAACACAAGGTGGTTATGTGCTTTCTAAAAAACCGAACGAGATAAAGCTTACCAATATTTTTCATGCAGTTGATGAAAAGATAAAAACTGTTCAATGTAAAAAAGAGTCAAAAAAAGGCTGTAATGGTAAAACCACAAAATGCTCTACTCACAATCTTTGGGATGAGTTGGAAACACATATTAACAGTTTTTTTGAAAAGAAAAGTTTAGAGGATTTATTAAAAGACAATAACAATCAAAGTAATTAAAAGATGGATAACAGACAAAAAGAAATTGATAATTTAAAAGATTACAAATATGGTTTTTCAACTGATATTGAGAACACAAGAGCGCCTAAAGGTCTAAATGAAGATGTAATAAAGTTTATTTCTAATATTAAAAAGGAACCTCAATGGATGCTTGATTTTAGACTTAAGGCATTTGAAAGATTTAAACAATTAAAAGAACCTAATTGGCAAAAACCAAAGTATCCAAAAATAGATTATCAAGATTTATATTATTATTCAGCACCCAAAAGTATGGATGATAAACCCAAGAGCCTTGATGAGCTTGATCCTAAACTTTTAGAAACTTATAAAAAACTTGGAATTCCATTGCAAGAACAAGCAAGATTAAATGGTATAGCCGTTGATGCTGTGTTTGACTCGGTATCTGTTGCAACAACATTTAAAGAGGAATTAACTAAACAAGGAATTATTTTTTGCTCAATGTCTGAAGCTATTCAAAAACATCCTGACTTGGTCAAAAAATATCTAGGTTCTGTTATACCAACAACAGATCATTTCTTCGCAACTCTTAACTCGGCAGTATTTACAGATGGTTCTTTTGTTTACATTCCAGAGGGAATAAAATGTCCAATGGAACTATCAACATATTTTAGAATTAATGCATCTGAAACTGGTCAATTCGAAAGAACATTAATTATTGCTGATAAAGGAAGCTATGTAAGTTATTTGGAAGGTTGCACTGCACCAATGAGAGATGAAAATCAATTGCATGCTGCTAACGTTGAGTTGATTGCATTGGATGATGCTGAAATTAAATATTCAACAGTACAAAATTGGTATCCTGGAGATAAAGATGGCGTAGGTGGAATATACAACTTTGTTACAAAACGTGGTTTGTGTAAGGGAAAAAATTCTAAAATTTCTTGGACGCAAGTTGAAACTGGCTCTGCAATAACATGGAAATATCCAAGCTGTATTTTAAAAGGTGATAACTCTGTAGGAGAATTTTACTCTATAGCAATTACAAACAATCATCAAAAAGCAGACACAGGAACTAAAATGATCCACTTAGGAAAAAATACAAAAAGTAAGATAATTTCTAAGGGAATATCAGCTGGTAATTCTGATATGATGTATAGAGGTTTAGTTGATATTTCTTCAAAGGCAGATAATTCTAGAAATTTTACTCAATGTGACTCGTTATTAATGGGTAATAAATGTGGCGCTCACACTATTCCTTACATTAAAAACAAAAACCTAAAATCAAATATTGAACATGAGGCAACTACATCAAAAATAAGTGATGAACAGTTATATTATTGCAATCAAAGAGGATTAAATCAAGAAGAGGCGGTTAGCTTGATTGTAAATGGTTTTTGTAAAGAAGTTTTACAACAACTTCCTATGGAATTTGCTGTTGAAGCACAAAAGTTAGTTGGAATTAGTTTAGAAGGGAGTGTTGGTTAAATGTTAACGATTGAAAATTTGAAAGCAAAGATTGAAGAAAAAGAAATATTAAAAGGATTAAATTTAAATATAAATCCTGGAGAAGTGCACGCAATTATGGGCCCAAATGGTTCTGGAAAAAGTACATTATCAAATATTTTATCAGGAAAAAAAGGGTACGAAGTAAATGGAAATGTTACTTTTGAGGGTGAAAATTTATTGGATTTAGAAACAGAGGAAAGAGCGCATAAAGGAATTTTTTTAGCATTTCAATATCCATTAGAAATTCCAGGAGTTAACACTAATACTTTTTTAAAAACCTCGATTAATGCAATTAAAAAAGCTAGAGGTGAAAAAGAATTAGATGCTATTGAATTTTTAAAATTGATTAAACAAAAAGCAGCAGAATTAAAATTTGATGAAAAAATATTAAGTAGACAATTAAATGTAGGCTTTTCAGGTGGTGAAAAAAAGAAAAATGAAATTTTACAGATGTCAATTTTAAATCCCAAACTTTCTATTTTAGATGAAACTGACTCAGGCCTAGATATTGATGCTTTAAGGATAGTTTCGGAAGGTGTAAATTCGTTAAGAAATAAAGAAAATTCTTTTTTAATTATTACTCACTATCAAAGGTTACTTGATTACATTAAACCAGATTTTGTACATGTGTTAAAAAATGGTCAAATAATTAAATCAGGTGACTATGAGTTAGCTAAAGAATTAGAAAAAGTTGGATATGAGGATTTTAATTAATGCAAAATGAAATCAAATTAAATTTTGAAAAATCCCTAAGCGAAGGAAATTATTCAATTTCACAAAAAGAAATTAAAGAAAAAAATTTTAACAAATTTTTAAAACAAGGCTTTCCAAATAAACGTATTGAAGATTGGAAATTTTCTGATTTAAATCAAATTATTTCAACTAATTTTGAAAAATTAGATTTTTATAAAGAAAACAATACGTCAAGCATTGATGATGATTTTATTAATGAATTTAAGCATAATAAAATAGTTTTTGTTAATGGCAACGTGTCTAAGATTGATTTTGGTTATGAAAATAAAGAAAAAATTATTATAAACCAAAGTTTAGAACTGGATAATGAACTGAATGAAAATGTATTACTAAACTTAAATACTGCCTTTCTTTCTAGCTATATAAAAATCACAATTAATAAGGGATATCAGCTACAAAAACCATTGGTTTTATACAATTATTTAACATCAGATTTAGACTGTTACGGTTTAAATATGAGACTAGACATTGATCTTGAGGATAACACTTCTATGGATGTAATGAACATTTCAAACGAGACTACAAAAAATAATTTTTTAAATTTCAGACAAAAAATTAATATTGGTAAAAATGCTACTCTTAAAAATTATAGTTTAGACATCAATCCAACATCTAATATTAAGTATTCATTTAAAGATATTGATTTAGATAAAAATAGTCATTTAGAGTATTTTATTTTATCAAAAGGTTCAAAATTTGCAAAACACGATATTAATTGTTCTCTTAATAACGATCATGGCTCAGTTGTACTTAATGGGGTTATTGATTTAGATAATAAAAAACACCATGAGATCAAAACTTCGATTAATCATAACGAAGAAAATTGTAAAAGTTATCAATTAATTAAAAGTGTATTAAATGAAAATTCTAAAGGAGTTTATCAAGGTAAAATTTATGTAAAATCTAAGGCTCAAAAAACTGATGGCTATCAGCTAAGTAGAGCTCTATTGCTTAATGATGATGTGGAGTTTAATGCAAAACCTGAATTAGAAATTTATGCTGATGATGTAAAATGCTCTCATGGATCAACTTCAGGCAATATAGATGAAAACTCTATTTTTTATTTAATGTCTAGAGGTCTAAGTCATGCTCAGTCAAAAAAACTATTAACAAATGGATTTTTAAATGAGGTTGTTGAAAAGATTACAAATGAAAGTGTAAAAACCTTAGTTAAAAAATTAACAGGCATTCAAGAATGATCATAAATAATATAAAAAAAGAATTTCCAATTTTTGATGAAAAAATTCAAAATAATGATCTAGTTTATTTAGATAGCGCAAACTCTTCACAAAAACCAAAAGTTGTAATCGATAGAATAAATGAATTTTATACAAAGCAATTTTCCAATGTAGGAAGAAGTGTTCATTATCTTGCTGTTGCTGCTACTAATTTATATGAAGGGACAAGAAGCTCCGTTCAAAAATATATAAATGCAAAAGATAAAAATGAAATTGTTTTTACAAAAGGTGCTACAGAAGCACTTAATTTAGTTGCAAATACTTTGGGTCAAAATTTTCTTCAAGAAGGAGACGAAGTACTTATTACAGAACTAGAACATCATTCTAATTATGTTCCTTGGCATTTTTTAAGAAAATCAAAAAATATTAGAATTAATTTTGCAGAAATTAATGAAGAAGGTGAAATCACACTAGAAGAAATAGAAAAAAAATTGACACCTAAAACAAAGGTAATTTCAATCACACATTTATCAAATGTTACAGGTGCTATATTACCAATTAAAGAAATAACCGAGCTTGCTCACTCTAAAAACATAGTAGTTGTAGTCGATGGTTGTCAGGGCGCACCTCATTTAAAACTAGATATGCAAGATCTTAATTGTGATTTTTATGCTATTTCATGTCACAAAATGTATGGTCCAACTGGGTTGGGTGTTTTGTATGGAAAGAAAAAATGGTTAGAGGAGTTGCCGCCATATCAAGGAGGTGGTGGCATGATCAAAGAAGTTAAAAAAGATATGATTTCTTACGGTGATTTACCTAATAAATACGAAGCTGGTACGATGGCTACGGCACAAGTTATAGCATTTGACCAATCCATTAAATTTTTAGAGAGTGTTGGAATAGACAATGTTATGAAACATGAGGCAGAATTAGTTGAATATGGTCAAGATCTTTTACAAAAAAATAATTCTGTTAAATTAATTGGAAGCCCTAAAGACAAAGGTGGGGTTTTATCTTTTACTATTGAAGGTATACATCCCCATGATATTGCAACTATTTTAGATGAAGATGGTGTTGCTATAAGAGCAGGACATCATTGCTGCCAAATATTACATGATAAATTAAATATACCTGCTAGTGCACGGGCATCAGTTGGAATATATAATACAAAAGATGATTTAGATAAGCTTAACGACTCAATTAAAAACTGTAAAAAAATATTTAATTTAAAATGAATTTAAAAGAATTATATCAAGAAATAATATTAGAACATGGTAAAAATCCAAAAAATTTGAGGAAGACTGATGGTTTCAATAAAGATGCCAAAGGTAACAATCCTTTATGTGGAGATAATGTTCATGTTTATTTAAAACTTAATGGACAAATGATAGTTGAAGATATTTCTTTTGAAGGAAGTGGATGTGCTATTTCAATGGCGTCTGCATCTATTATGACAGATTTAATTAAAGGTAAAAACGAAAATGAAGCAAAAGAAATTGTCGAAGATTTTTTAGGGATGATTAAAGAAAACCCTGAACTTAAATCAGAATATCTAGAAGAAGATGAAAAAACAAAACTAATGTGTTTATCTGGAGTAAAACAATACCCAATGAGAGTAAAATGTGCAACTTTATCATGGCATACATTAGTCTCAGCTTTTGAAAATAAAAAAGATCAAGTAAATACGGAGAATTAAGATGACAAAAAAAGAAAAAATTATTGAAGAGATCAGAAAGATTTATGATCCAGAACTGCCTGTAAATATTATGAACTTGGTTTAATTTATGATGTTCAAGTCGAAAATGATAATTTTGCAAAAATTAAAATGACATTAACTACACCCAATTGTCCAGTAGCAGAAAGTTTACCCAAGGAAGTCAAAGATGGTGCTATGCAAGTTGAGGGAATAGATGATGTTGATCTTGAATTAGTTTGGGACCCACCGTGGAATAAAGATATGATGTCAGAGGCAGCAAAATTGGAGCTAAATCTATAATGAACCCTATAATAAAACTAAGTGATAATGCAGCATTGAGGATTAAAGAAATTATGTCTAATGCTGAAAAAGACTCACTGGGTGTAAGAGTGTCAGTTAAAACAGGTGGTTGTGCTGGAATGTCTTATGTTATGGAATACACCAAGAAAGTTAATCCAAACGATGAAGTTATTGAAGAAAAAGGTGTTAAGGTGTTTGTGGATTCTGCAGCAGTTATGTATCTCCTAGGAACTGAAATGGATTATAAAAAAGAGGAATTATCTTCATCATTTGTCTTTAATAACCCAAATGAAACTGAGCGTTGTGGGTGTGGTGAGTCTTTTAAGATAGAGTAGGACGTATTGTCCTACTATTTGCATATCAGTATTGCATATCTTGCATATCTAGTGTAAGAATCACGTATGAACACATTTGAGTTTAAAAATCTTGTTAAAAGCCTTAAAAATTCTTTAAAGCAAAGAACTTTTTTTAAAGATCTTCGTAAAGAAGTAGAGACTGGTGCAAACGGCACGCAGGACTACGTTGTGAAAAAAGGTGTTAACAAAGATACAATCGCAACGACTAGACAGTAATTAATTACTAGCTACTGTAATACATCTCAAACTCAACAGGATGAGGTGCATGTTCAAATTTGTGAATTTCTTCAAACTTAAGTGCAATGTAAGCATCAATTTGATCATCTGTAAATACACCACCTTGCGTTAAAAATTCTCTATCTTTATCTAAACTCTCCATAGCTTCTCTTAATGAGCCACAAACAGTTGGGATAGCACTAACTTCTTCTGGAGGTAATTCATATAAATCTTTATCAAATGATTCACCTGGATGAATTTTATTTTTAATTCCATCTAGGCCAGCCATTAGCATTGCTGCAAAAGTTAAATAAGGATTTCCAGAAGCATCTGGGAATCTTATTTCACATCTAGCACCGTTTTTACTTAATGTAATTGGTATACGACAAGAAGCAGATCTATTTCTTGCTGAATACGCAAGTAGTACAGGTGCTTCGAAACCAGGAATTAATCTTTTGTAACTATTTGTTGTTGAGTTAGCAAAAGCATTAATCGCCTTAGCATGTTTTAAAATTCCACCAATATAATGTAGAGCTGTTTCTGATAAACCGGCATATGCATCACCAGAAAATACAGGTGTATTCCCTTTCCAAATAGATTGATGAATATGCATTCCTGAACCATTATCTCCTGCAACAGGTTTTGGCATGAATGTAGCAGTTTTTCCAAATGAGTGGGTTACCATTTGTACAACATATTTATATAATTGAACATTATCTGCTTGATCAACCAATGTTCCAAAATACATTCCCAATTCATGTTGACTTGGAGCAACTTCATGGTGATGTTTCTCAACTTTAATTCCAACTTCTTTTAAATTTTTTAAATATTCTCCTCGCATATCTTGCTCACTATCAACAGGAGGTACGGGAAAATAACCACCTTTTACAGGAGGTCTATGACCCATATTTCCATTTTCATAAACTTTTCCAGAGTTGTATGGACCTTCTTTGCTATCTAAAACAAATCCGGTGTTATTTGGGTCATTGCTAATTCTTACATCGTCAAACACAAAAAATTCTGGTTCTGGACCAAAAAAAGCTTTATCACCAACACCTGAAGATTTTAAATATTCCTCTGCTTTTTTAGCAGTTCCTCTAGGGTCTCTTTCGTAAGGGGATTTTTTAACAGCATCTAAAATATCACAGAACAGAATCAATGTATTATGAGAGGTAAATGGATCCATTTCCATTCTTGAAGTGTCAGGTTTTAAAATCATGTCTGATTCATTAATAGCTTTCCAGCCTGCTATTGAAGAGCCATCAAAAAAAACTCCATCATCTAGCATTTCATCGTCAACAATAGTTACATCCATTGTTAGATGTTGAAGTTTACCTCTTGGGTCTGTAAATCTTAAGTCTACAAATTCAACTTCTTTTTCTTTTATAAATTTTAAAACATTTGCTGCACTCATTGTATCTCCTGTATAATTTTATAACTGCTAAATAACAAAATAATCTTGAAAAATATTGCTTATTTAACAAATAACACCTATGCAATTTTCACATAAGTGGTGTATTTATGCAATATTATTAAATAATTATTTACAGTGAACCCTTTATTAAAAAAAGAACCAGTCAAAAGAGCTGGAAAAACTATTAAAGATTTTGATCCAAATCTCAAAATTATTTGTTTAGAGCAAACAGCAAGAACAGCAAAGGATGCGGCTACAGCTTTAGGTTGCAATGTTGGGGCAATTGTTAAAAGTTTACTATTTAATTCAGGTAATGACTTTGTACTTTGTTTGGTATCAGGCGATAAAAGATGTTCTTTAAATAAACTTAAAAAAATTTTAGATGAAAAAGATGTGTCCATGGCCCATCCAAATGATGTTAAAAAAATTACTGGCTACACAATTGGAGGAGTTTCACCTGTTGGGCACCTAAATAAAGTAAAAATTTTTATTGATAGTAATTTAAATAGATTTAAAACGGTTTTCGCTGCAGCTGGGCACCCAAATTGTGTCTTTAGAATAGATTTTAGTCAATTAAAAATTTTAACTACCGGTGAAATAAAAGAGATAACAGAATGAGACAACCAAAATTAATAGATTACATCTTATTAACAACATTAGCTTTAATTTGGGCGTCAGCTTTTTTTAATATTAAGATTGCAACATATTCATTTGGACCCGTGACAATTGCTTTTTTAAGAGTTTTTTTTGGAGCAATTCCAGTTTTACTTCTTTGTTATTACAAAAATATAAAAATAGAAGCATTTTCAAAGGACTGGCATTGGTTTGCTATGATTGGATTTATCAACTTAGTAGCGCCATTTTTTTTAATAGCATATGGGGTAAAGTCTGTTCAAAGTAATTTAGCAGCGATATTAATGTCTACTACACCATTAAGCTCTACTGTTCTTGGACATTTTTTTACTAAGAATGAAAAGTTCAATTTGGTAAAAACATTTGGAATTTTAATTGGATTTTCAGGAATCGTATTTTTATTTTCTGACAATATCTTAATTGATGAAAATAATTTCAACTCAGCATTACTAATATTGCTCGGTTCAACTTGTTATGTTGTTGGTGGTGTTTTAACTTTAAAGATAAGTAAGAAAAAAAATGAAAATGTAACAGGGTCAATTTTAATTTGGGCAATTATAATTTTATTGCCATTAATGAGTTTTATAGAGCAACCTTGGCAATCAATTCCACGAACTGACTCATTAATATCAGTTATATATCTTGGTATAGTGCCAACAGGCGTTGCTTGGTTATTAAGATTCAGAATTTTAAAAAACAATGGTTTAATTTTTCAATCACAAGTATCGTATCTAATACCAATATTTGGCACTATACTAGGATATATATTCTTGAAAGAATTAATAACGATTAAGGTTTTAATATCTCTAATAGCTGTCTGTATTGGTATCTATTTTGTTAAAAAAGCTGATAATAAAAAAACTATTTAACTGCAGCCATTGCGTTTATGTGTGCTGGCCTAGTTTCGCAGCACCCTCCTAATATCGTTGCACCGTTATCTTTAAATTTTTTAACAATTTCTCCAATTTTTTTAGGTGTAAGATCTTTTCTTTGTCCTAAGAATTCATTTGGATTACCATTAGATTTTGAGAAAGTTGAGGTGTAACCATTTTTGGGTTTAGTAGTTATAAACCCATTTATCTTAAAGCCAAAAGGAACATTTAAACTTTTTAGCTCCTCCAGATTAGCCTCATAGTTTTCAGGTGACACACATGAAAGCATAATACCAAGTAATTGTTCATCAATAATATTTTTAATATCTGAAATATTTTCGCCACTCGGTAAATTTGTACCTTCAGATATATGAATACCAATGAGATAAGGTTTATTAAATTCTTTAATTGCCTCTATTCCACACTTAAATTCTTTAATGCTACTCCATACATCAAAATAAAAAAAATCCACATAAGGATTTAATAATTTTGCCTGTTCATTAAAGTTTTTAATAATCTCTTCTTCACTTCTTTCATCTGCCTCGTAAGTTAAATTTTGAGGAGGTATTCCACCTGCTACAAGAATATTTGGAAATTCTTTTTTAACATCATGTGCGATTTGACCAGCTTTTTTATTTAAGTATTCAAATTTTTCCTCAACATTGTTATCTCTTAATCTTTTTCGTCTTGTTGTAAAAGTTGTTGTGACTATTACTTCAGCACCAGCTTTTATAAAATCCCTATGTGTATCAGATAAGAGTTGATGGTAATTTTCATCTAATATAGCGTTAGCACTCCATAATGTTCCGTTAGGTTTCATGCCTCTTGCTAGAAGTTCTTGGCCCATTCCACCATCTAGCACCCTTGTTTTTTTGAAAAAATTTAAATCCACTTTAGTCCTTACTTTTTTAGTACTTCAGCTTTATGCTAGGTGTACAATATAGTTCAGCTACCTCGCTTATTGATTTTGTGGGAATTATTCTTTTTAGCAGTTTATGCCCGCAATAAGATCAAATCGGCAAATTATTTATACTAATTATATTTGTATTTGTATATTATTTTTTTAATATAATTTTAGCGTTAAAAGAAAACGATCTACGTTCACCATTAATATTAAAAGGATAAGCAGTATGAAGTAAATAATTTGGAAAAATGATAAGTTCTTTAAGTTTTGGTACCACATTATATATACTCTTGCTTAAAAAACCTTTTTGTCCATTTATGAAATCTATAGTTCCATTCGTTTTAATCTTTTTATTCTTTACCATTTTATTGTTAGTCATATCTTTAGGTATTGTTAAGTAACCCACACCTGATAAATCTCCTTCATGGTAATGAATAGGGTTGTATTCACCTTTAAATTGTCGAACAACCCATAAATTTAAGATCTTAATTTCTTTTATATTCTTAATTTTTTCATTATTTAAAAATTTTGTAATATGGTTCATTAATTCTTTTTCTAGATTTTTTTTGACAAATTTTTCAGAAATTTTTAATTCTTTTTTAATTTGGCTTGCTAATTTAGAACTATAGTCAATTTTTTTTGATTTAGATTTTTCATTAAACTCATTATTTAGACATTTAAAAAATTTATTCGAAATTCTTGTTCTTCCAATTGATGGCCCAAAAGGTTTAATATTTTTCATTGAATGTTTAGATATAGTAAATGTTAATTAAATCAAGATTATGGTAATAGCTTTAAACCCATCCTTATAGCCACAAATATGACCAATAAAGATGTAATTAAGGACAAGGTTTTATTTGATAAAAACTTAATATTTAAAAAATTACCAATTTGACCACCCATAAAGACTACCAAGAAAAGAGGCCAGAAATTTAAGAATTGATTTAAAACAATATCTTTTGTTAATTGTCCAGCCACTCCAAAAATAGAATTGATTAAAATAAATAAGGATGCAGTTGTAGCAATTTGTTTTGGATAACCAGCTTTTATTAAAAAAAGTATTGGACTTAAAAAGATACCGCCACCGATACCTACAATTCCTGAAATAAATCCTATGACACAACCAATAAGAATAGATATTTTTTTTGGGATTTGATTTATTTTAATTTTATTACTATCAAAAAATTTACTTTTATTTAATAATAAAATTCCAGCAATAGTTAAAATTATAAATAACAATATTTCAAATAATTCTTTTGAAATTGATAATGAAGCACCAAAAAATGCCAAAGGAACAGACCCCAATACGTAGGGTAAAAGTAGATTGAGACTAAAATTACCAGATTTTATATAATTTATTGAATTACCCGAAACCACAATGATGTTGCAACATAATGCCAATATTGGAATGATGTAAAAAGGAATTTCCCATATTAACATTAAAGCCAGATAAGTAGACCCACCCCCAAAACCAACACTAGAATATAATATTGATGTTATAAGAAAAAATATTGATAATATAATCATGCTTAAAAAATTTTATGAATGTAAATATTGCTTTATTGACTGTAACAGATACCAGAACATTTGATAATGATAAATCTGGAGCTATTCTTGTAGAAAAAATTAAAGAAGCTAACCATAAATTAATTGATAGAAAAATATGTAAAGACAACAAAGAAGATATTGTTTTAATTTTAAAAGATTGGATTAATAAAAAAGATATTGATGTAGTTATCACCACTGGAGGAACAGGGCTTACTGGAAGAGATATTACCCCAGAAGCAATAGAAGAGGTTGCAGACAAACAAATACCTGGTTTTGGAGAAGTTTTTCGAACAATAAGTCTTAAAACAGTAGGAACTTCTGCAATACAATCTAGGGCATGCGCAGTATTAGCAAATGGTAAATATGTTTTTGCTTTACCAGGTTCTTCTGGTGGTGTTACTGATGCATGGGATGGAATTTTAAAACATCAATTAGATATTAATCATAAACCTTGTAATTTTGTTGAGTTATTTCCAAGACTGAAAGAAAAATAATTATTTTTGATATTTTTCTTTCCACTCTGAATAAGGCATTCCATAAACATGTTCTCTTGCATCTGGATCAGATATAGTTTCACCTTTTTTTTCAGCTTCTTCTCTGTACCACCTAGACAAACAATTTCTACAAAAGTTAGCTAATTTCATTAAATCAATATTTTGAACATCTTTTCTTTCATCCAAATGTTTTAACAATCTTTCAAATGTTGCTGATTGAATTTCTATTTTTTTATTATCGTTCATAAACTTACTATTAGTCAGTTATTTTATGAGCACAAGATGTAGTATTAGATGCAATCAAAAGTAGAATATAAAATATATTATAAATAGACTTTGATACAAAACCTTAGTTAACTATTCTCATGGCTATTAAGAAAAAAAAAATAGCAAACTCAAAAACTAAGAAAAAAAAGGCTAAACAAGTCAAAGTTTTAAGAAAAAAAATCAAAACAAAAAAAAAAGTTGCTACAAAAACGTC
>Ga0257121_1001116_pt1 | contig 21037 bp, 19 predicted proteins | sample SI106_100metaG_FD_190180 | JGI IMG/M metagenome (GOLD analysis project Ga0257121, IMG submission 190180) | Marine microbial communities from Saanich Inlet, British Columbia, Canada - SI106_100 | ecosystem: Environmental > Aquatic > Marine > Inlet | place: Canada: British Columbia | collected... | reverse complement strand
AGTTTACGTAAGGAGCAACCTACTGAACTTAGCTGCTACTGGGAAGACCAAGCCGGGCGTTCGTTGATTTCTCACAGCCCCGAAAGCTTTTTGACAATAAATGGTAGCGAGGTGGTGTCCCAACCAATTAAGGGCACTGCTCATAGGCTGAGCGATGAGCTCTTAGATCAGCAAGGAAGAGAGCAATTAAACGTTAATACAAAAGAGGTGGCAGAGTTAAACATGATTGTTGATATGACCCGCAATGATCTTGGGCGGGTTGCAACTGTGGGTAAGGTATCAGTTGATAGCGCGGGTGGGGTAGTCTCTTACCCAACTTTGCACCACCGCGAAGCAAAAATCCGCGCGCGCTGGAATCCACAAACAGGTCTGGCTAAGTTAATTGCTGCAACTTTTCCGCCGGCATCAATCTCTGGAGCTCCTAAAGTAAGAGCCTTACAGGCAATAGCTGAAATAGAAAAACGTTCGCGAGGAGCGTATTGTGGTTCACTAGGATATTGGCTTCCATCGGCATCACCTCATGGTGAATTTTCAGTGCTAATTCGCACGGCGTGCATTGCGCAAGGTGTGTTGCGCTTGGCAGTCGGCGCCGGCATTGTTTGGGACTCTGATCCGCAAGCAGAATGGGAGGAAACTTTGCTGAAGGGACGGTATCTTAGAGATAAATGAGTTCGTCCAAAGACTTTGCTAGCGTGGTGATGCTAGATGGCGTGTTGTTAGATGCAGCAGGCGCAAGCGTGCCTGCTTCTTGGCCAGCTTTAATGCGTGGCGAAGGCATTTTCGAAGCCTTTTTGGTTAGTGACTCTCAGCCACCGGCTTTTCTCGCTGACCATGACGCACGTTTGTGCTTGTCTGCAAGATTGTCGGGCTTTGAAATTCATCCTGGCGAACTTAGCACCAAGCTTAAAGATTTTTTGCGGGCAATAAAGAAAGGCCAATGGCGGGTTCGTTGCACAATTTTGCGCGGTGAAAATTACGAGCAGCACTGGATGTTTAGCGCCGGCCCTGAGCAGCCATCCCCCGAATCTGTTGTTTTGGCGATCTCAGATTTTCGCCTTGACCCACTCGACCCGATGGCTGGGGCTAAGACAATTTCGCGCGCTATGCATCAACGGGCGCGAGCTGTTGCTAATCAACAAGGAGCTTTCGAGGCACTGCTTTTAACGATTGATGGTAAGGTGGCAGAGGGCACATCGACCAATGTGTTCATCTTGAAAGGTCAGCAGCTAAGAACTCCGCCCTTGAACCAAGGGATTTTAGGTGGCGTTACACGGCAAAATGTTTTGCGCGCGTGCAAGGTTGCCGACATTGACTGTGTTGAGGCTGTTGTTTCTATTGACGATTTAAAGGAGGCTGACGAAATATATGTAACAAATGCAGTGATTGGACTTACTCCCGTTACAAAAATATTGCAGATTCGTGAAGTCTTACCGGGCTTGAAAGGGTCTAAACTAATAGAGATTCAAAAGGCCTACCGCCTGTATACCGAATCCATAACTACTGATGATGTTACACCTGCTCGCTAGTCTCTGCTTGGCGCTTGCTCCTCAGCAAGATCTCGACGAACAACTTAAAGAACTCGATTCTTTAATGTCACAAAAAGATAATGCCGCGCAAGTGCTCGAGTCAATCGGTCGCCTGCGAGTTACTGCTGCGATGATAAGCAACCAGTTAGCAGCAGCTGAGAATCCTTCGGAAGACGCTAGCAAGTCTGAAATGAAGAAAATCATCCGTAGCTCTAAGCGTGAGCTTGCAAAGATTGCCGATAACCTGATGTCAGCGATTTTGCATCCACGGCGAAAAAAGATTACCGCGGATAATATGAAAGTATGGAAAGCCGCAGTGAAATCTCTAGGACAACTACAAGGATTCGGTGCTCACGACCTGTGGCAGATTTTTGAAAAGAGCAGAAAGTTCCGTGATGAGCCTGAGTTTTTGCAGTTGTGTCTGATTGAGATCGGCACTACGCATGATTACTCGCGCACCACTGATCTGATTGACTTGTTGGATCACACAGAATACTTATATATCGCTGGCGCGGCAGAGGCATTGGCTGAATTTGGTGATGCTCCTGGCAAGCAACGCCGTGTGGCGGTCGAGTTTTTGACGAAGTATTTGTCTGAGTATTACGAACACATTCAAGCAGATCCAAATGAAGAAGAAGGTCAGCGTCGCTACCGCATTGCATCGCAGTCAATGGTCAAGGCCTTGACCGCATTGTCTGGTGTAAAGATTCTCCGCCCAGCCGAATGGACCGCATGGTGGAACGATAACAAAAATAAAACTGAGTTGTGGCAAGACAAAGATGAGTGATTCATTAGAACCAATAGATTCTTCAGATTCAGATTTAACACCATCGCAGCAACAACAGCCAGGTTCGTTGTTGAGATTGCGTGACGTGCAGGCGTTAAACCGTTCATTTCGCCGCTTGGCCGAGGTTCAGGAAGTCTTGTTAGACCGACTAGAACAGCTCGAAGAAGAAAAAGTCAAACAGTCCAAGTTCAATTCGCCACTTATGGCATCAGCCGGAATGGTGCTCGGCGTTGGCCTTACTGCAGTGGCATTTATGTTCATGCAGCCTAATAATGAGTTCGTGGTAGAACAAGACCCGGCACTTATTACGGTTGAACAGCCTGCGATTGTTGTGCAAGCTCCTGACAATACCGAGTTGAACGAAAATTTTTCTAAGCTCAGCGCAAGTCTTGACTCAGTTATTACAGCACAGAATACTGATCGACAACAGATGGTTGACTTGACCGAGCAGATTTTGGAAAGCGAATCGCAGAAGGATGCATTGCGCCAAGCGATGGCTGATCTGCAAGAGCAACATCAACTAGAGTTGGATACTCTGCGGGAAGATCAACAGGCTACGCAATCACTTCCGATTATTAACACACCACCAGTGGGCATTGCAATTGCTCAACCTCAACCGAGCAGCAAGTTAGTTATTCAGTTAAATGCTTTGCTTGCCGCTGATGGCTACTCCAGAACTCAATTCCAAACAGCTAGCCTCGCCTCCGTCCAACCTGACTTGCGCGATGTGATTGTGCTTAACTGGAATGCTGATGGCCAACTGGCGTCAATGATTGAGGCCGAATTGGTAGAACTAGAACTTCATAAAATGAGCCATACTTTAGTAATGCGCTTCAAGAATGGTAGTCGCACAGTCGGCTCGTCGTCGAAGGTTGCCCTTCAGCCCGAGGGGATGCGCCTCGAATTTAGTGGCCTGACAATTGATGCTTGGCTCGACACTCTTCCTGGATTAATTCCTGAAACTACTTCTGAGGTTCAGCCACTGGGCGTTGCTAGCGTCGATGAGGTGCGCAGCGCTTTAGATGCTTTGATTTCTAAGCGAGGTTCTTTCAGTTATTACAAACTTTCATCATTAGATAAAATCGCAGGTGATGAGTTGAAATATGTACAAATAAATTGGCATGATAATTCGGGACGCTTAGTAAAGACTATCGAGGCTGACAGCCTTGTCATTGTTTTGCACAAGTCCGGATCTGTTGAGCTGCAAATGCGCAACGGCGCGTTCTTGTCAGGTGGCCAGCGCAGTCCGTTCTCTTCAGATCGCTTCAGCCTGCATTTGCCTCGTCAAGACTTAAAGTTATGGCGTGAATCATTAGTGCCGACTCGCGAAGCAGGGTATTAGTGCAACACAGCGCAGATGAAGTTTTAAGCGTAGCGACTGCATTAGAGTATGCGCGTACAGCTCTCGATAGTCAGCTAGGCGTCATTTGTTTAGAAGCAGAATTGTTTCAATATCACGGGCCACATTCTAGTGGGCATTACTATTTCAAGTTGCGCGATCAAGACGCTACTGTCGATGCAATAATGTGGCGGGGCAAGGCGGCGCGAATATTAAATTTTGAGGCAGAGGAAGGATTGAAAGTCCTTGTGCATGGTAGATTCGATATTTACCCTGCTCGAGGAAGTTTGAGTTTTCAAGTCGAAGCAATGCAGCCGATTGGTGCAGGTAGCTTGGCCCAACAGTTCGAAGCGCTCAAACGCAAATTGCTTGCTGAAGGACTTTTCGAGGCATCTAACAAGCTAGCTGTGCCTTCGCGTCCGCGAAAGGTGGCAGTAATTACAGGCGAAGGCTCAGCAGCAAGTGCAGATATTTTGGCTTCTTTTGCTGATTTATCCGCTCCAATCGAGATTGTTGTTTATTATTCACTTGTTCAAGGAGTGTCTGCGGTTGACGACTTAGTCACCACCCTAAACGTCGCAGAAGCATCAAAGCCTGATGTGATATTGCTCTCAAGAGGTGGTGGGTCCCTAGAAGACCTTTGGGCCTTTAATGAAGAAAAATTGGTGCGAGCTATTGCGTCTTGTGGCATTCCTGTCGTGTCGGCAGTGGGGCACGAAACGGATACTACACTTTGTGATTTCGTGTCAGACTATCGTGCGATTACCCCCACAGCTGGCGCGCAATTTATTGCTAGTGGCTGGCTTGAGGCCCTTCAAACTATTGAGTCCTTGCGCCATCGCTTACTCGCACAATCACCTCAGTCGGCAATGCACCGCTTGCGTAATCGTTTTTCCCAGGCTGAGTCAAGGTTAGCACAGGCGCCGTTAGACCTTTTGACGACCTTGCGCTCAAGGCTGTTGCGTAGCGCCAATGGATTATTACATAACGGGCCGTCCGCTTCATTGGCTGCTTCTCAGGCACGCTGTCGAACACTCGAGGCTCGTTTGGTTGGAGCAAATCCGCAGCAGCTTCTCGACCGTGGCTATGCACTTGTTCAGCTAGAAGGAGACGAGGGATACCTGCGGTCTGCGAGTGAAGCTAAGAGTAATGACAAGCTGTTGGTGCAATTAGCCGACGGAGAACTTCGGGCAATCGTAGAATAAGAGCGTGGCAAAAAAGAAAACTACCGAATTAGACTTCGAGCAGCAGCTTGAAAGTCTCGAGTCTGTTGTTGAGCAACTCGAAAGTGGCGAATTAACTCTTGAGCAGTCAATTGCTCAATATAAAGCTGGGGTAAAATCTTTAAAAACTTTGCACCAAGCGATGGCGCTTGCCGAGCAAACAGTCACTGAATTGAGCGCCGAATTACGTGGCGAAATTGATGACATCGAATGTGATGACGACTAGCTTTGATATTTGGTTACAGAATTTTGCGCGCAACTTTGACGAGCAATTTGCAATCACTTTAGATAGTGATGGCATAAAATCATCGCGGTTGCACCAAGCTATGCGTTACGCCTTGCTTGGTGAAGGCAAGCGCATTCGTCCAGCTCTTTGCTCATTGGTGGCAGGCGCAGATGTCGACAGTAAAATAGTAATGCAAGCTGCGATGGCTATTGAGGCAGTGCACACATATTCACTGGTGCACGATGATCTTCCTGCTATGGATGACGATTGTTTGCGACGTGGACGCGCCACCACCCATGTTGAATTTGATGAAGCAACGGCTATTTTGTGCGGCGATGCATTGCTAACTTACGCTTTTGAGCTGTTGTCCACGGTAGACATTGTTGCTGAACAACGCTTAGCTTTGATTTCGCTGCTGTCCTCGGCAATAGGTCATTCGGGCATGGTTCTAGGTCAGCAGTTAGATATAGATGCAACTTCTAAAGAACTTGATTGGAATGAAGTTCAGCAAATTCACCAATTAAAAACGACCGCCTTGATTAGCGCCTCAATTCAGATGGGGGCCATTCTCTCAGGTCAGCAGCATGGGCAATGGGCTGCTTTCGCTGAAAAAATAGGCATGTTGTTTCAGGTCGTAGACGACATCCTCGATTCGACGGCAGACAGCGAGCAGCTCGGAAAAACTGCAGGAAAAGACAGTGCTGCGTCGAAACAAACAGCAGTCAGCGCTTTGGGGCTTAATGCGGCGCGGCAGTTTGCCGCCGATTTGTGCGCCGAGTCCAAATTAATATTGCATGACCTGGAAGTGGAAGATTCAGCTCACTTAATTCAATTGCCCGACTTTTTGCTAGGTCGCAGCTTTTAAGCTAGAATATAGCCATCATGAAACCATTGCACGTGTGCAACATCAATTCGCCTGCCGACCTGGAAGGGCGCTCTCTCGCTGAGCTAGAAGCTCTGTGTGCTGAAATGCGCCATTTCCTGATTGAGAAAGTGAATACTAGTGGTGGGCACCTTGGATCGAATCTTGGGGTTGTTGAATTAAGCGTGGCACTGCATAAGGTTTTTGATTTTGCAACTGACAAGTTAGTGTTTGATGTTAGTCATCAGTGTTACCCGCACAAAATACTCACTGGTAGAGCCGAAGGCTTTAACAGCCTCAGGCAAAGCAATGGTATGTCGGGTTTTATTTCCCGAGAAGAGTCAGACTATGACGTGTTGACGGCGGGTCATGCGGGTACATCCATATCTTTCGCTAGTGGCCTTGCCGCCGGATTTAAAGGCAGCGCCGCTGATGGTGACGATCCTTGGTCGGTTGCTTTAATAGGTGACGCTGCCTTTGGCTCGGGCGTGGCATTTGAGGGCATCAACCAAGCTGCAGATCAAAATGCGCGCATGATTGTTGTGCTTAATGATAACGAGTGGTCAATTGCAAAGTCAGTAGGGGCCATGGCGCGATACTTGTCACGCATTCGCTCGTCGCAAACTTTGCATAAAACCTACGAGCGCCTTTCTGCGCTTGCGCATAAGCTACCGATTGTAGGAAATAGAATGGATGAGATTGGTGAGGTGCTGCGCCACGTAATGGTGCCGGGCCACATTTTTGAAGAACTCGGTGTCAACTACATTGGTCCATTAGATGGCCATGATTTAGATGTCGTGACAGACGCTTTAGAGCGCGCCAAAAAATTTGATGGCGTAACACTGGTGCATTTTTTGACTGAAAAAGGCAAAGGTTTCGCTCCGGCTTCTGATGATCCAGAGCGCGCGCACGGGGTTAAGCCGTCGTCCAAAGTTCCGGCAGCAAAATCGCCTGGCCCCGGAAGTTCGACGCAATCTTTTACCGCTGCATTTTCAAATTGTTTGTGCGACTTGGCTGATAAAAACCAGCATGTGCACGCGATTACGGCTGGCATGCCTTCAGGTACCGGCTTAGGCGAATTTGCCGAGCGCTTTCCCGAGCGCTTTCATGACACCGGAATTACTGAACAGCATGCAGTAGCTTTGGCAGGTGGCTTAGCGACAGCAGGCAAGCGGCCGGTAGTGGCGATTTATTCGACTTTCTTGCAGCGAGGCTACGACCAAGTTTTTCAAGAGGTCGCTTTGCAAAACGAAAGCGTTGTTTTTTGCCTTGATCGTGCGGGATTAGTAGGGCAAGACGGCCCTACTCATATGGGTTTGTACGACATCGCTTATTTACGCGCATTCCCTGGGGTGACTCTTTGCGCGCCACGTGATGCTGCTGATCTTGGACGAATGCTTAATCTAGCCGTTGATAGTACTGGCCCTTGGGCAATTCGTTGGCCGCGTGCAGATGCAGCTGCCGAGTCTTTTATCCCAAGTAGTCTTAGAGACCCAATTGTAGCCGGAAAAGCAGAACTACTGCTCGACGGCGATTCTGGCGCTGTATTTGCTTTTGGCGAAGTTGTTAACAATGCAATTATCGCCGCCGAGCGCCTGAAAGAAGAGCATGGGATATCACTGGCAGTTTATGACGCGCGATTTGCCAAGCCTCTCGACGAGCAAACAATCATTCAAGCAGCATCGAAGTTTGATTTTATTGCAACTGTTGAAGAACATTCAGTTATTGGCGGATTCGGATCTGCAGTTGCCGAGCTATTGGCTAACAATTCTCGTCACCAAGGTAAGAGCCAATGCCGACACTCAATCCATGGCGTTCCGGACAATTTTATCGCTCATATGACAACTCGTGACGAGCAATTGCAGCGCTGCGGACTCGACCCAGAGTCATTGCTTCAATCATGGATTATGCAATTTGAACCCAAGCCATCTAGGGTAGAGCATTAGATGGTTGCTCCGAAAGACCCTTTGTTGCCAACAACACGCCGTCCGCATGTGTTGATTCTAGGTGATGAGACTAAGGATAAAGTCAGCCCATTAGCGGTGGCTGCTCAAACATTACTTGCTGATAAGAAAGTAAAAGTCACTGTTGACCTTAAAGCGACTTATGATCCAATCGAATCAAAACCTGATTTGGTTATTGTTATCGGTGGTGACGGCGCGATATTAGCGACATCACACCGCTTGCAACGTCGCAGAGTGCCTGTGCTCGGGGTAAACGTCGGCCGCGTGGGGTTTCTGTCGGCAGTGTCGCCGGCTAGGTTAGAAAAAGTTCTTAGTGATGTCTTTGATGACTACTACCGTCTTGAGCAGCGTGCCTTAATGTCATTTTCGGTTAAGCGTAAGGGCGAGGTAGTTCTTGATTCACATGTGTTAAATGAGATCGTAGTTACGCGTCTGCCAGAAGAATCGATGATGAGCATTGAATTGGTAGACGAGCGTCGGCCGGTCTGCTCGTATTTTGGAGACGGGCTGATTGTGTCGACATCTACGGGATCTACCGCATACAATCTTTCCGCCGGTGGCCCAATACTCGCGCCGAGCCTTGACGCGTTAGTCGTCCAACCTCTTGCACCTCACACATTAGCGATGAGGCCACTAGTTTTGCGCGGCGACCGCCATTTCAGTTTGCGAATCAATTCGCCTAGCACTTTAAATAGTGATGGCCATCTAGAAGGCAACTTGCAACCAGGTGACCGTATAAGAATCGGTCCAAGCCGACGCACTCTAAAGCTTTTGGTCGATCCGAAGAACCGATTTTATTCGCGCTTAAGATCGAAGCTTCATTGGGGTGAGACTGCCGGATCAGGCACAGACGAAGTTTAGCTGTAAATGCCTCTCAGCTTGTCGAAGTAAGCTACGCGCTCGACGCCGAGCATGCATGTCGCAAGACGTAAGCCCACTTTATGCTTGTTGGCTGCGTTACGTGCTTTGCCGTAAGCCTCAACAATCATGCGGTCTAAACGTTCTTCTACAAGCTCAATAGGCCAGTAATATCCGGCACGATTTTGAACCCATTCAAAGTAAGCGATTATTACCGAACCACTATTGCCAAGCAGGTCAGGTACGATTGGAATACCGCGCTGTTCAAGAATGTTGTCTGCGCGCTTGGTGGTAGGACCATTAGCGGCCTCGACAACGAGCTTTGCATTAATGGTATCGGCGTTTCTGCCAGTAATTTGGTTGGACGCAGCGGCAGGAATTAGCACGTCGCATTTAAGGCTTAACAACTCAGCATTACCAATTATGTCTCCGCCTTTGAAGCCAGTCAGGGAACCGTGCTTTTCGCGATGCTGTACCAATGCAGCAACGTCGATGCCGCTTGCATTATGGAAACAGGCTTGTAGGTCGCCCATGCCGATAACACGGTGGCCATTGCGTTCGAGTTCGAGTGCTGTTTGTGAAGCCACTTGGCCAGCGCCCTGGATGACCACATCAACCTTTTCATGGATGCTCATCTCGGACAGGCGGAGCTCCATTAATACTCGTACACCGCGGCCGATTGCCGAGTTGCGCAGTTGTGTTCCTCCGAGGCCCAAAGGTTTACCAACCACTACAGCATTTACGGTGTGCCGCGCATGCATCGAGTAGGTATCCATAGCCCATGCCATCATGCGTTCGTTGGTGTGCAGGTCAGGTATGAGGATGTCGCGCTCAGGACCAATAAGATCATTGACACCCGACGTGTAGCGGCGCACGACCTTTTCAACAACTTCATCGCTGTGTTCGCGTGGCTCAAAATTAACACCACCCATTGAACCGCCAAAAGGAACGTTCAATGCAGAGCATTTCCATGTTGTCCAGGCTGCTAGGGCACGCAACTCGTCACGATGCATTTTTTTATCGAAACGCAAACCACCGAGGCAAGGGCCAAGAGACAGGTTGTGGCGGATGCGGAAGCCTGAGAAAACCTCAATGTCGCCGCTATCAAGCTTTACTGGTATCGCAAACTTAAATTCGCGGTCAGGGCGACGCAGCAACATGTATAAGTCTGGATCTAATCCTAGAAGCTGTGCCGCTTCATCGAAACGCTCCATCATTGAGGCGAATGGGTTATCATCAGATAATGTTGGTGATGGAGCTTGTGGCTCTTCGATTGGGTTATTATCGTTAGGCATACATACCTCTCATTTCGTGTGAGTAAGCAACACGTTCTACAGCTAAGCAGTAAGCGCCAATTCGCGCGCTCGTCTCATAGCGCTTAGCTGAAGCCACCACATCATTAAAAGAATCGACAAGGATGCGCTCCATGCGGTCTAGTACATCTTTTTCTTCCCAGAAGTAGCCCATGCGGTTTTGCACCCATTCGAAGTAAGAAACCGTTACTCCGCCAGCATTGGCCAAGATGTCGGGCGCAACAAATATGCCATTGGCTTCAAGAATCATGTCGGCTTCATCAGATGTCGGGCCGTTGGCACCTTCAACTATGACCTTGGCCTTAATGTCGGCAGCATTTTTTGAAGTTAGCTGGTTTTCAGTGGCTGCTGGAATCAGCACATCGCATTCAAGAGCCAACAGTTGATCATTGTCGATATTTGTCGTGCCAGGGAAACCTTCGAGCTTGCCCTTTTCTTGCAGCCACTCAAGTACTTTCGGCATGTCAAGGCCATCAGGGTTGTGAATGCCACCATACATGTCAGAGATTGCAATGACTTTATGTTTCATCTCGTGCATAAACTTAGCGGCTAAGCCACCAACATTACCAGAGCCTTGGACGACGACAGTGCAACCTTCACTTGGCAAATTTTTATGTTTCAGGGATTCGCGAGCAATGATTGCGACACCTAAGCCAGTCGCTTCGTTGCGTCCGAGCGAACCTCCGAGGCCAATTGGTTTGCCGGTAACAGCGGCAGTACAAGTTGCGCGAGTGTGCATCGAGTAAGTGTCCATAAACCACGCCATAGTTTGAGCGTTAGTGTTCATGTCGGGCGCCGGCACGTCGCGTTCAGGACCGATGATGTCTAATAGGCTAGCGGTGTAGCGGCGTGTAAGTCTTTCAAGTTCGCCTTCGGACATGCGACGCGGATCGCAGATGATGCCGCCTTTGCCACCGCCAAACGGAACGTTTACAACTGCACACTTCCAGGTCATCCAGGCCGATAGTGCACGCACTTCATCAAGGTTTACTTCTGGCGAATAGCGAATGCCGCCTTTAGCAGGGCCACGGGCGATTGAGTGTTGAACTCGGTAGCCGGTGAAGACGCGAAAGGAACCATCGTCCATGCGTACAGGGATTGATACAGCTAGCTCTTGAAATGGTTCGGCGAGGATTTTGTAAACCCCGTCGTCAACTGAGATAAGGTCAGAGGCCTTCTCTAGTCGCTTTTTCATTTGCAGGAACGGGTTAAGCTCGCTGTTTTCGTGATTGTCGGTTGCCATGATAGGCTGAAGTGAATGAGGTGACGGGCGGTGGGGTAAGCCCTGAACTTTACAAAGATTAAGCAGTTCTACTTGCTTCAACAAGGGGGATTGTCGAAGATTACACTATGACTTTCGTTCGCGACCCCGAAAAGTACAAAAAAGACATTTCATCTACCGTCAGTGTAGACCAAGGGCGGGTTCTTGCATGCGAGAAAGACCTGCCCAAATTGACTGAATTAGGGTTAGATACACTTGAGGGCGCAATGGCCTTTCAAGGTGATGATGTGGCTCGTGCAGCAGGCCCACGGATGACTTACCGAGTAGTTGCTGGCGACGAGGTGTGGTATGTGAAAATCCATAAAGCGGTGCCCTTAAAATCAATGCTGGCGCTGGCAGGCCCTCTAGTGGTTAGCCCAGGGCATCGCGAATGGGATTCCGTCAACATGCTCCGTCGCAGTGGCTTTGATGTCCCGCAGCCTGTTGCTTTTGGCGAATCAATCAACTTTTTTAGCTGCCCTCGAAGCTCATTTATTGTGACCCGAGAAGTGATCGGCCCGTCGCTAGAAACTTTTTTAGCAGACGGATATCCAGAAATGCCCGGTAGGACGCAACATGAAGTGAAGCTAAATATTGTTGAAGACCTAGCTGGCATGGTAAAGCGTTTTCATTCTGCAGGTTATTACCACAAAGATTTGTATTGCTGCCACTTAATTGTCGCGGTTGATGAGCATGAAGAAAGTGGACGTTGGGGCCAACCTCACCTTATTGACTTAGAGCGTGTAGTTCGCGAGCGTAACCCAGCTGAGCGCTGGATAGTGAAAGATTTAGCAGCTTTGCATTTTTCTGCTCCCAAGGCCGTTAGTTCGCGCGACCGTTGGCGATTTTTAAAATACTATTTCCCTAGTTCGTCATTTGACAACCGCCGTAGGATAGCAAAGAAGATCGAGATCAAAATGCTTAAAATTGCTTCGCATACTCCTAAGTATTAGAAATGAAAATTCATGAAGTCGCGGCGCGTGATGGTTTGCAAAATGAAAAAATCATCCTTAGCACTGCCCAAAAAGTTCGTTTACTCGAGCTTTTGGCTATTACCAAGCCTGATTCATTAGAGGTCACTTCATTTGTAAGAGCTGATCGCGTCCCGCAATTTGCAGATGCCACTGAGTTGTGCAGGCAGCTGAAAGATGTTGAATGGCGTAAAGGAATCCCCTTGGTCGGTTTGGTGATGAACATGCGCGGCTACGAATCCTTTAGCACTTCAGGGCTTGATGCCTTGACAGCTGTAATCGGAGCAAACCAAAGTTTTTCTCGCGCCAATTCGGGAATGAGTGTCGAGCAGGCTATTCAAGAGAACAGTGAAATTGTTGGTGCCGCAACTAGAGATGGTGTCCCAGTGAGAATGTATCTTTCTATGGCCTTTGGATCACCCGATTCTGAAGTTGAAAAAAATCTAGTGAGTGAACTTGTTGCGGCTAGCGCCGAACTTGGAGTTGAGCGTGTTGTCTTGTCAGATACTGTAGGGGTGGGGCAGCCAGATCTAGTTAGCGAAATACTGCAAGACGCTATGCGCTTCATTTCTGCGGAAAAAATTGGCTTACATATGCACGACACTTACCAGAACGCGCTAGACAATTGTGCTGTAGGTTTAGATAGTGGCATTAACTACTTTGACGCCTCTGCTGGTGGCACTGGCGGTTGCCCATTTGCGCCGGGGGCAAGCGGCAATCTAGCAACTGGAGCTCTGTTTGATCTTGCAAAGCGCCGTGGATGTGCGCCAGAAAACACAACTCTTGAAGCGATTGACGACGCTAGTCACTTCCTGTCGTCAGTGCTAGGCAAAGATCTTGCTCGCGGCGCTAAACTATCTCCATGAGCGAATCTCAACTAGTCGATCTTGTTTGTGCTGATAATGTCGCACATATAACTATCAACCGCCCAGAATTTCGCAACGCGCTTAGTTTTCCGACTCTGCTTTGCTTACGTGAATTGTTGTCCGAAGTCGCTAACAACAAAAATGTTTGGGCTGTCACTCTAACAGGAGCAGGAGACAAAGCGTTCTGCGCTGGCGCCGACCTTAAAGAACGTCGCTCAATGAGTGAAGAGCAAGTAGTGGAATTCGTAAAAAACATTCGTGCAACTATGGACGACATCGCTAATTTGCCACAGCCGTCCATAGCTATCTTGAATGGACATGCTTTTGGCGGAGGGTGTGAGATGGCTTTAGCTTGTGACTTACGAATCATGGCAACAGACGCTTTGATAGGCTTAACTGAAACATCCTTGGCAATTATTCCTGGCGCCGGCGGATGCGTACGCTTGCCTCGCCTAATCGGCGCTGCAAAGGCTAAGGAGGTGATTTTGTTATCTAAAAAGATGTCTGCCGGCGACGCTTTAAGCTGTGGTTTAGTTAATCAGATTGCTGACAAATCTGAGCTAGCTAAGTCATCCAATGCATTGCTCGAACAACTAATGGCTAACGGCCCCTTGGCGTTACGAGCTGCCAAGGCAGCAATCGATTTTAGTGGTGATCTTGCAATGAGCGATGCTTTACAAAAAGAAGCAGAGTGCTATGCGCGAATTATTCCAACAAGCGACCGCCTTGAAGCACTAGCGGCATTCGCTGAAAAACGAAATCCCGAATTCAAGGGCGAGTAGTTAATTGAGTCCGGCGCCGGTCATGTGGTATATAGCGAATGAGGCGAGCCAATGCTCACCCATAAAGTTTCCGCTAAATACATAATCGAGTCCGGCTTGCAAATGTTTTTCGCTAGCGGAGCGCAGCACGTTTTGTGCCTTTGGCTGATCACCTAATGCCGACGCAATGCCAGATAGGGTCCAGGCACGCGACAAATTAAGACCTGCTAAATGTACAAGCCGACCGTCCGTGACATCACTCACTGCAACCGGCGTAAGCAAGTTAATCGCTCCGATGGTGCTGATGTTCGGTAAAAAGTCATTAAGCCAATCAGCGTATTCATCGTTGTTCAATACTCGACGCATGAGGTCAGCCTCGTTTAGCGCCGAAGAGAAAAAATCTTCTCCAGATGGTTCATAGGCGGCTGGGTAATTCTTGTCGTCTATGTAAAAAGTCCGCGCTCGACCCAGGACCATAGCCGCAAGTTCTGTGTTGTCAGTCTGGCGAGCGTAATCAATTGCGAAGGACAGCGCGAAGCTAGTGTCAGGGTGGACACCAGTGCGAATCGGGTGCTTGAGTCGCGGTAAATAATTTAGAGTTCGCTCAACGATAATTTCCTCTAAAGGTCGGATGTGCTCGCGCCAGGAAGCGGCATCGCTGTCTTCAGTAAAAGAATCAAGCTCACGAGCTAGCTGCAACAGCCAAGCCCACCCGTACATGCGCTCGAATCCGGTAGTGCCGTCGAGATGAAAATAGTCTGCCTCGCCCTGTAATTTCTCTTTAGTAAACGCACTATTCAAATAGTCGCGGACGTCGCCAGCAACGGCGTTGTCGGGATAAAGCTTTAGTAAGCGCACCAGCAGCCAATGGCTATGAACGGCTGAATGCCAATCAAATGAGCCCCAAAATACCGGATGCCGCTGTGCAGGCGTCAACAGGTCATCATCGCTGGTGATAACATGGGCGGGTTTGTTCGGGTAAGCATGAACAACCGCACCGAGCGCAAGGCGGGCGAATTGTTCTACTTTCGCGGACGGAATGGTGGGCATTGCTGGAGCAGGAGTGGGTGAAGTTTGTGCTAAGCACAACATGAGTAGAGCGGTGCAACTAAAAGCCATGCGGTTAGTCTAAAACATATTCCGCCTTGATAAGATATACTATGCCCATGAAATTATTGTGCACATTGATTCTTGCTGCAGTAATCGCATCATGTTCGAACAATCAAAACATAGCAATGACCGAAAGTGACCACGCTACATTCGCCGCCGGATGCTTCTGGGGCGTCGAGTCAGTCTTTATGGCAACAGAGGGCGTGCTGTCAACAGAGGTTGGCTACACCGGTGGCAATAATAAGTTTACAACTTACAAAGAAGTATGCAGCGGTGAAACTGGGCACGCTGAAGCGGTGCACATTACTTTTGATCCCCAAATTGTCAGCTACGCTCAATTGCTAGGCGTTTTTTTTGCCAACCACGATGCGACACAGCTTAACCGCCAGGGGCCTGATCACGGCACGCAATATCGCACTGCAATTTTTGCGCATAATGATGTTCAGCGTCAAATGGCACTCGCTGCGCGCAACACTTTAGATGCAAGTAATGAATTGCCGCGCCCAGTTGTAACTGTAGTTGAAGATGCAGTCGAATTCATTCGTGCAGAAGAATACCACCAACAATACAACCTTAAAAACGGAATATCATGCCAGACTCAATAGATTGGCAACTCATTTGGGATTATGGCTCTGAGGCAATCTTGGCGCTGCTAGTTGCATTTATTGGCATGCTAGGCTCGAGTTGGGTTATGCGCCTAGTGCGTAATGTGTGCGTCCGCGCGAAGATAGATGAAACTCTAACGCGCTTCTTTTCGAAGATGGCAAGATGGGCTGTTCTTGGTATTACAGTGCTGTTCGTGCTCGACACATTTGGCATTGATGTGAGTAGTTTCGCTGTAGTACTCGGCGCAATGGGGCTTGCTATTGGTATGGCGTTGCAAGGCACGTTGGGCCATTTCGCTTCCGGAATAATGCTGCTTATCTTCCGTCCCTTTAAGGTCGGTGACACAATAAATGTCGCTGGGGTCAGTGGTGTAGTTTTCGAAATTGATTTGTTCTCTACTGCGATAGACACTTTTGATAATCGGCGACTAATCGTTCCAAATTCAAACGTGTTCGGCAAGACAATCGAAAACTTGAGCCACCACAACACGCGCCGTGCTCAGATAGATGTGGGCACTACTTACAGTGCACAAGTTGACGCCACGCGAGCAGTGCTTGAAAAAGTTGTCTCCGCCAATGAGTTCCGCCTCACTGATAAAAGTGGTGACGTTATCCTCGTTGCGCTCGGTGATTCTGCCGTTAACTGGACATTACGCGTTTGGTGTGAACGCTCGAACTTTGGCTCATGCAAGCAGGCTTTGTTGCGTGATACAAAGGACGCGCTTGATTCTGCTGGCATTGATATGCCATTTCCGCAGTTGCAGATTAACAGATCAGAGTAATGCTCGTACATAGCACGCGCCATCCGCAGTGGCTGTCAAACTCTTGGTTAATAGCTGACAAAATAGGCGGTGACGCAATTTTGATTGACAGCGGAGGCCCATCTTCGCGTATCGACAATTATCTCGACGACAACAATTTGACCTTGCGCCACGTGTTGTGCACTCATCATCATTATGACCATGTTGAAAACAACGACCATTACCGCCAAAAGTACTGCTGCGAGGTGTGCGCACATTCCAATGAGGTAAACCTTATTGATGGCGCAGTTAGTGAACTAATTCATAATCAAATTTTGAGCTGCGGTGGCCTAGAAGTGCGATGCCTGCATATTCCGGGGCATACGAGTGGGCAGTTGGCTTTCTACGTAAATGGCGAGGTGCTTTTCACCGGCGATACTCTATTCGCGGGCTCGATAGGTGGTACCCAAGGGCCAGACCACACGAGTTTTGAAGATTTGCAGCACTCGTTATTTGAGGTGCTCTTTGCCTTGCCAGACTCTACGGTCGTTTACCCCGGGCACATGCAAGCAACAACCCTCAGTGAAGAACTTGCGACTAACCCGTTTGTGAGGGCATTCCAGGGCAAGGATGTCGTCCGCGAGAGAGATTGCGAGGTGATGGGGATCGCAGCGAAATTGATGCTTCGTGCCGCCGATTATGATGGCGGCACGAAGTGTTGGGTGCGCTCGACCGATGGTATTGACGACATCGTCGCCGGGTCACAAGTTAAGTCTTAGAGGCTAAGCTTGCGATACTTGGCTGAATTAGATTCAGGACCTTCGCCAGCTTCGAGACGTCGTTCTTCGAGCCAATCGGCGTACTCAGAGTAGTTGCCGAAGAAGAATTCGATGTCGCCATCGCCCTCAAAGGCCAAAATATGCGTACATGTTCTATCTAAGAAATAGCGGTCGTGACTAACGATAAGCATGCAGCCCGCGTAATGCTCGATAGCTTCTTCCAGCACTCGTGTAGTAGGGAGGTCAAGGTCGTTAGTAGGTTCGTCAAGGATGATGAGGTTGCCGCCTACCCGTAGCATTTTGGCAAGTTGCACACGGTTACGTTGCCCACCAGACAGGTTGCCGACTATTTTTTCTTGATCGGAGCCCTTGAAGTTAAAGCGTGAAACATATGCGCGAGATTGAATTTCGCCTGAACCGAATGGCAAAAACTCTACTCCGCCGGAGATTTCCTCGAAGACGGTGTTTGAGTCAGACAGTTCTGCCCGCCGTTGGTCTACGAAGCAAGCTTCGATAGTTGACCCCTGTTTAATGTCGCCAGAGTCTGGGTCTTCGAGACCAACAATCATTTTCATCAAAGTAGTTTTACCAGCACCGTTAGGGCCAACAACACCGATGATTGCACCTGGAGGCATTTCAAAACTAAGATCTTTGATTAAAACTTGTTCGCCATATGCCTTCTTGACATTCACCAAATCTATAACTTTATTGCCAAGCCGTGGCCCCGCAGGAATTGCGAGATCAATTAGGTCTGGCTTGAGATTTTGCTGCTCTTCAACAAGCTGTTCGTAACGATTCAGTCGCGCCTTGGATTTAGTTCCTTTTGCTTTAGTGTTAGAGCGCACCCAATCAAGTTCCGATTTTAAACGCTTGCGTCTCTTTTCTTGCTGCCGGCCGCTCAATGACAATTCTTTTTCTTTAGCTTCAAGATATGTCGAGTAGTTGCCTTTATATGGCGTTGCTCGTCCACGTTCAATTTCTAGCATCCAATCAACTACGTTATCAAGGAAGTAGCGGTCGTGAGTAATCACAATTACTAAACCGCCATAATTCGCCAAATGATGCTCTAGCCATGCGGTGGTAGCAGCATCAAGGTGGTTGGTAGGCTCGTCGAGCAACAATATGTCTGGTGACTCGATAAGCGTCTTACATAATGCAACACGCCGCGCTTCACCACCAGAGAGTACGCCACACTTGCGGTCCATAGGAGGCAAGTCGAGTGCGGTTGCGGAAATCTCGAGTAAGCGATCGACTTCCCACATATTGTGCATGTCAATTTCAATCTGCAGGCGATCAAATTCAGCTGAGAGCTTGTCTAGTTCATCGCCACTAGCATCACCCATCAGTAAACAAATCTCGTTGTAGCGATCAGTGATAGCGTGAATGTGAGCAACAGAATCGTCGAGAACCTCTTTTACCGTTTTGTCGGTGTCAAGTTCTGGTTCTTGAGACACATAGCCAATAGACTTGCCATTCATCTGAAGGCGTTGACCTTCGAATTCATTATCTGCCCCAGCTAAAATGCGCAATAGGGTGGTTTTGCCTGAACCATTGGCACCAATCATGCCGATTTTTGCACCACCAAAAAAAGATAAGGTGATATCGTGCAATATTTGGGTGCGATCATAAAACTTATTAAGCTTTATGACTTGCAATACGTATTCCTTTGGGTTCTCGGCCATGATTGCCGGATATTCTACCCAAGCTAAATAAGCAATGGTGCCTATACTTCAAAAAAAGCTGCGTCAGTGTCAATAATTTGCTGCTTGATGTCAGAGGCGCTAACGATTGGTTGCTTGACATTGCTCCCGGGGCAAAAGTCTAAAACTTGTCGCGTATATTCAGCTTTAGATTCCATGACTTCATTCCAAAACGGCCAAGTGCGGCACTGAGTCGGCTTAACCTGGTGCACCGTACACTTGTTATTCTGTAAGAAAATGCAACTTCCATTAACAAATCGCAAGTGCCACTGCCCGTTAGGTTCACGTAATGAATATTTCTTTGTGAAAACTGCTAAAGAAAGTCTTAAATTGTCAGCAAGCAATCGGCGCTCGCTAGTGTTTACATAAACATAGGACATGCCGTCGCGTGCACTACAACATTTTGCACATTGTTTGCACGAAAAAGCCACTCCGTTCTTCCACCAATTCTCCATTTAGGGTATCCTTACTATATGCAAGTTCCCTTGGAGGTTATGCTCGAGCGCGACCAAATGCAACAAGTGATAACGATTAACACTGATGTTGCAGTGGTGGGACGAGGCCAAGACTGTGATATTCGTATTGACGACCCTTTGGCATCACGTCACCACTGTCGCTTAGAAATCCGTGACAATGCAATTTATGTCGTCGACTTAGATTCACGAAATGGCAGTTGGGTTCGTGGCGAGCGCATTCAGCGGCATTTGCTTGGTTCCGATGAAGTGCTACGAATTGGCAGTACCACTTTGCAGTTGCATGGTAGTTTAGACCAGCGCCTAGATGCTATTGAGTCAACACAAGCGCAACAGGTCTCACGTGAACAGCAAGCTCTAAATACATTAATGGCAACCGTTCGTAGTATGCAGTTAGAAGACCGTGTGCCACAACTTGCCGTAATGATAGTCGATGCTGCGATTAGCCTATGTCGCGCCGAACGAGGCTTTCTGTTTATCCTAGATAAAGAGAAAATCGACTTTTCTCTTGCACGCAATTTTGCTCGCGAAGTAGTTGCTTCTCCCGAAGAGAAATTTTCTCAAACTATTATTGCGCGTGCAGTTGAATCAGAAGACCCAGTTGCCGTCGAGGACGCCGCCGCTGACAGTAAGTTTGCCGGCGTGCAATCTATTTCTGATTTAGGCTTAAGGTCAGTTGTGGCAGTTGCCTTGCGTTATAAAGAAACAGTCATCGGAGTATTAGCTATTGACCATCGTCTGACCCAAGGCGCTTTTGGCGCATCAGAGATTGACATGTTGAAATCACTTGCTGCTCTTTCTGCGTTAAATTTCGCCAATTTAAGCCAAAAGAAGCAATTACTTAAACTTCGTCGACGCAATTTGCACTTACAAAAAACCTCGTCGCTGAAGACTGAGACAGAACACGTTTTCTCTGAAATTAGTAGCCACTTCCCGAATATTGTTGGTAACTCATCAGTGATGAACAAGCTATTCTCTGAAATGGAGAAAGTGGTTGTAAGTGATGTACCAGTCGTCATTGAAGGCGATAGCGGCACCGGTAAAGAGCTAGTCGCCCATGCTTTGCACTTTCAGTCTGACAATTCAGAGGCACCCTTCGTCGTCGAAAACTGCGGAGCACTTTCTGAGTCTCTACTTGAGTCAGAGCTGTTCGGCCACGTTAAGGGTGCATTTACTGGTGCAACCAGCGATCGCGCCGGTAGATTCCTTCAGGCTGATGGCGGTACTATTTTTCTAGATGAAGTCGCTGAAATGTCAGAGGCTATGCAAGCAAAATTGCTGCGAGTATTGCAAGAAGGTGAAGTCCGTCCAGTTGGTTCTGATGAAGTACTGAAGGTGAAGGTTCGCGTTATTGCGGCAACCCATCAAAACTTATACAAGAAAGTGCAGCAAGGATCATTCCGCGAAGATTTGTACTATCGTCTGAACGTAGTAAATCTTCATGTACCGTCATTGCGCGAGCGTAAAGGTGACATTCCGTTGTTGTTCGATTTTTTAGCGCAACAAGTTGCCGATGAATCCGGGCGCGACCCTCGCACTATAAGTGAAGATGCTTTAGTCGCTTTGCAAGCGTATTCATGGCCGGGTAACGTGCGCGAGCTGCGTAATGAAGTGCAGCGACTAAATATGCTTGATCGTGGCGAGGTCAAACTCGATGAGCTGTCGCTTTCAGT
>Ga0257121_1001110_pt1 | contig 21155 bp, 28 predicted proteins | sample SI106_100metaG_FD_190180 | JGI IMG/M metagenome (GOLD analysis project Ga0257121, IMG submission 190180) | Marine microbial communities from Saanich Inlet, British Columbia, Canada - SI106_100 | ecosystem: Environmental > Aquatic > Marine > Inlet | place: Canada: British Columbia | collected... | reverse complement strand
AACTTGTATTTTTCAATATCAGTAGCCCAAACTCCAACCCATTTTGCATCAGGGACAGTTAATTCTCTAAGATGTGCAGCATTTGCAGAACCAGATTTTATAACCATTGCAATATGTTCTCCATACACATCTCCATCAGTAAGAACAATTACAGGTAATTTCATTTCATCATGAAGTCTTTTTAACAAAGTTCTAGTTGAACGAGGAGCTTGTCCACCAGTATTGATAATTATAGATTTGAATTTCTTATCAACTTGTTCTTCAACAAATCTTGTAAAAAGACCACCTTTTTCAATAGCAATTACAATTTCTGCACTTGTATCAACTAATTCAGCAGTAGTCAAACTAGGACCAATGGAATAACCATCAGGATGGTTTGATAAATTCATAGTTTTTCCCTCATATCCAGGAATTGTATATTCAATATTCAAATCACCAAAAATTGAGCTTCTCTCTTCAGGAAATATGTGGAAATCTTCTCTAGCTCTAGAAGTTACTGCTTCTAAATCTACAATGATATTATCAGATTCACCTTGGTCTTCAAATTCTACACCAAATGCCTGAGAAGAATAATAAACATCTCTCAGGGTAGATGATTTTTTTTCCTTTGTTAATCTATTTGCAAAAAATGCCAACCACATTAATTGAGTAAATGATCTTAATTGAGCAGAATTTCTTGAACTTCTCAAAGCAGCATTGCTACCTAAGATGTATTGTCTTAATTTTTTATCATAAACAATGTTACTTACAGATCTACTAGGAATAGAGAATTTTGGAAATTGTCCATCATCTAAATCATCATATATTTTTGCACCATGAACTTTAAGCATCTCAAGAACATTCTTTTGTTTTTCATCAGCTTTCTTGCTTAGTTCTTTAATTCTATTTTTTTCTTTTGCTTTACTTGTTTTCAATATTATTTTCCTCCGGGATTAATTTTGGTTGAGCAGCTATTTCAGCATCTAATATTTTTTGGAAGTTTGGTTCTTTTTTCTTTCCTGCAAGTTCTGTACAAAATTCTGCAATCATTGGAATATATTTTGCATAAAGGTTTGCTCTCTTTTTTGCCATTTCAGCTTGACCTCTTTTAGACATAAATGATGCTAGTTTTCGTGACAAGAATTGTAATGCCAATCTTAATTCTCGTTCTATTTCTTGTCTATCTGCAACATTTTCTTTTCCTGCAGTTTTGTATGGAATTCTAGTAGAGCAAATATGAGAAACGATAATGAAAGGAGGCTCACCTTTTATTTTGTATCTACCCCAATCAGTATCATGTACAACTTTTAAAACTACATCACTTCCCTCATCATAAAGTAAAGGAATTCTATTAGCATATCGATAAACATGCGGTCCTCCAGATTTTATATCACCACCATAAGCAATACCCATCTCAATAATGAAAGGAAATCCAGAATATGCTGAAGCTGGACGTTGAACTACAGCAGTAAAGTCAGGATTGAAGAATTTTTTGATTCCTTTTTCTAATGGTTCTGCACCTAAGGGGGCCAAACAACTAGAATCAGGTGCCATAAAGTCTTCAAATTTCTGAAGAGCATCACTAAGATTGACTAGTTCCTGATTTGTTAGAGTACCCATTCGTTTTTCAGGTTTGAATTTTGCAAATTCTGCAAATTTAACAGCAGTTGTAGGACCAATTCTTTGAAATCTTTTTGTTAAAAATGTAGTAAGAGGTTCACCTTGAACAGTGTTGGTTAATTGTTTGTAATATTGACTATCAGGATCCATATCAACTGATTTTGATTGGGAATCACCAAAATCCCAATAAAATAATTTTTTGTTTGGGATATCAAGGTCTTCGATTCTAATCTTGTTTAGTTTTTCAAAATCCATTTTTAGAAAAGACATCAAAGCAATTACCACTCTAACTTGTCGTGAAAGATTTTTCCATTTTTTCTTTGCTTTATCCATGATGGATGTAAAACTAAGAGTTTTCTTTGATAATCCTAAATCTTTTCTAACTTTTTCAATCATTGCATCATCTATAGTTGGGATTTCAAATTGTGATTCAACAATCATTCGTCTAATTCTCTCTACATCAATTCCATGAGGGTGTGGTCGAATTATTGTTGGAGGTGGAGGAATTTCTTTTACAAATCTAGGATGACTGAATTTTTGTCCTTTAGGATCATCAAAAGTAATTGATGCATAAGGAGTGATCAAAGAAGTTTCATACACATAATCTCTAATTTTATTTCCTGCTTTAGAATAATCACCTTCTAAACAAATACTAACAGAGAGTCCTTTTTTTGCAGCGTCTTTTGTTGTGTGTTTTACAATTACTGGTTTATTTTTTTGAATATCTAATAATATCTCAAACTGATTTTGGGTTTGTCCATCTGCACAACTCTTTACAGTTACTGGTTTGTTTGTTGTAATTTGTCCATACAAAATTGCCATAGTTGCACCAAGACCAAACATTCCTCTAGCTTGTTTTAGTCCAAATTTTGAACCATAAAGTACAGTTCCAAAAGCAAGTGGAATATGCTCTGCATCGATTCCAGGACCATTATCTTTTACAGTCAAAATATAGGGTTTAGGATCAGATTTTTCAGGATCTACAGCCTTGATTGTTAAATGAACATCTGGAAGAATTCCTTTTTGATCACATGCATCTAATGCATTTTCAACAAATTCTCTAACTGCAGTGTAAAGGGAACGGGTAGGATTACTAAATCCAGCTAAATCACGATTACTGTAAAAGAATTCACTAGGTGAAATTTGATTAAATTTTTCCTTAATAGAAGACATCTTGATCTTCCCATAATTGCATTTTTTCTTTTTTGGTTCTTCTATTTGCAGCTTCTAATTTATCATAAACTGCACCATGCATACCTCCACTAGAAATTGCAGATATTGCATCAACTGTTAATCGTAATTTACTTGCATCACCAATAATTGAAACGGTTCTCCCATAAACTGAGATATGTGTACTACTAAGATTTTCCATGTTTCGTCTAGCTCTCCCACCTTCTCCAATAATTCTCCCTTTTATCCTTTCAATATTTGCAGTAGATTTTCCAGCAAACTCTCTTAGATCAATTACATGCAGTGTATTTTCACCTTTCAACAAAGTCAAAGCATTTTCAGGTGAAAACCCTCTACCAATTGCAGTAACAATTTCCATTGCTTTGAATGGTTGCATATTTTCAACATCACCAATTGATTTTATTACAACTTCCCCAGTTTCACCATCAATATCCAGAGAAACAAAACATAATTCTTCAATTTTAGATTTTACAGAACCTGATTTTCCAATTAAAACAGCTATTCGATCATTTGGAATACGGATTACTTTCTCATAGCTCATTTTGTAATTTCCTCAAATAATTTTTTTGAATCTTCAACAGGAACTCTCCTTTTAGTGAAGAATCTTGCAATGTTATTAATATCTCTTTTAAGAAATTCATGAGAATTTGGATGTCTAAGATCAACTGCAGAACCAAGATCAAAAACCACCAAACCATTCTCAGTTTTAAAAATATTATATTCTGAAAAATCACCATGAACTAATTTGGCTTTTTGATAAAGATCTTTTAGAATTGAAATTGCCTGGGTGTAATCATTTTCATCTACTTCAGATGTCAGTAATTGTTTGGCAGGAGCACCGTTTTCACCCACAAAATCCATTGCAAGTACATTATTTGTGACATATCTTGGTCTAGGAACTGGAATTCCAGCATCATAACATTGAGTTAAATTTCGATATTCTTTTTTTGCCCATAAATAAACAAGATTCTTTGTACCTTTTTTTAGATGTGCAAATCTAGGATCACCTAAAATGTATGGTTCACGTTTTTTAAAATTTGAAGTGCTAATCAAATAAATTTTCAATGCAACATTTTCATCATTTTCATCAACACCCCAAAAAAGAACTGATTCTTTTCCGGCACTCACAGTTCCATTAACATATGCAATAATATGATCTGTAATCATTTTGTAAAGTGTCATTACAGTACGTTTGTCTAAAACTTCATTGATTACTTTGCCTTTTTTAAAACCGTCTTCCAAATGTTTTCGTTTTCGTTTTGAATTTAGTTGATTATCAATTTTAGATTCTAATTTTCTACTAATAATATCTGTCATTAAACTAGAATACCTCCACTAGATAAAAGAGATTTCTCTTTGAATAAAAAATTGGTGCAAAATTATAATCAAATAACATCTACATATTAAAAATAATCAAAAAAGGAACTCCAGAAACTTTTTTAATTCCATTTTCAGAACCCACACCAAGTTTTATTGATAAAGAAACAGTTTCTGCTCCAGCCATATTAATTATTGATGAAGTTTTCAATAAAGATTCTGCTTCTTCCTCATCAACAAATCTTTCTCCGTAATAGCTTTCACTAATGTGCATTGTTAAATCATCTTGAGTGATTTTTTTACCTAATAACTCAGCATCACAAATGTTTAACATTACTTTTTTTTGATAATTACTAACTCGTACTGCAAATTGCATTACGCATATTTACCTTTTAGAGTAGATTTTGCACCACATGCTTCACAAATTAAAAACGAAATACGATTTTCTTTTAGAATTTTTGTATCAGGACTTCTACATGTATGACATTCAAGGTAATCCTTGACATAAATTTGAAACAATCTTGTAAAATCATCAGGTGCTCTTCTTCCAACAAACATTGCCTTATCTCCCTGCATTTCTGCTGGAACTGCAAATTCTTTTGAGAGATATTTTAAAACTTTTTGAGGATCTCTACGAAGAATCTTTGGAAATTCTGAAAAGTTACGCAAGAAAGTTTTTTGCCCTTCCCACATTACATCAACTACAGGTAATTCAAATCTGGCTGCAGTTTCACTATCAGAGTCACCTAGTTTATCTTGAATACGTTTGAGTAGAGACTCATATTCTGTTTTAGTCACTGAAAAATAGTGTATAGTTGACCCTATATGGGTTTTGAAAAAGAAGAGCCTTGTGGATTTGTTTTAGATTATTCTTTTGGCATTGCACCAATACGGAATACGTTTGTTCCACAGGTAGGACATGTACCTTTTACGGCAGGACGTCCGTTCTTTAGTTTAGTTTCTTGGGGATCTTTGATATCCCTTTTTTCTCTGCATTTTACGCAATATGCTGTAACCATTCTGAAATGAATCAAACTTGATTGTATTTAGGCAGAGGCTGTGAATATTATTTAGCTATAGACTAGATACGCGTAAATTTTTTCATGCCTCAAAAAACAATAATTCAAAAAAATTTCAATAAATTAAGACATTTTTTAGAAAATTATCAACTAGATTGATCTAAAGTATGTTTTTTCTAGTATTTTACAAGTAAATGATAATTTGTAGAAAGATTATCAGTTATAACCTCCCTCATTATAAAATAACAAAATGGCATCAAAAAAAGGAATTCTAATTACAATAATTATTTTAGCTGTAATTACTGGTGCAAGTTTTCTCTTTTGGATTGTTCCACAAGATAGTGAATCTACATTTGTTGTATCAGACTATGAAGGGTATATTGATGGTGTAAAAAATATTCATGAAGTTTTACAAGAATCAATTAACATTGAATATCAAAATCTTCACGACGGTGAAATTTCTCCTAGTGATTATGATGTAGTGGCAGATGTAACTACATCGCAAGTAACAGCTCAAATTAGTGAATTTGTTACATCAAAACCACCACAAGAGTGGCAAGAAAGTTACATTGGGTACATGGAGGCTTTGAAAAAATTCAATGAATACATTATAGAAACCAAAATAGCAGCAAGTTTGATTGAAAAAGAAAGTGGAGAGGAAGAAATGGATGAAACTCTACTAAAAATAGAGATGTTAAAAGAAGAAGTAAAAGAACTAGTCAAGAAATCAGATGAGTTAAGACCTAACTAGCCTCAAGACCTAAATTTACTAATCATAGAGGTTGGAAATCGTTAAAAAGGAATTCTGTAATAAAAATAGAATGTCTCAGCACTCTAAAAAAGTTGAAAAAGATGTTAATGCATCTACTGCAAACAAACTACTCGTAATTTGCATTGATAGAGACAACGATGTGGGTGAAAAAGCAGGTATTGTCACACCAGTAGTTGGTAGAGATGCATGTATTGAGGCAGCACAGAGATTAGCATTAGAGGATCCTGAAGATGCAGATTCAAATTCTATTTTTGCTGCAATCAAGACATATGAGGATTTAATCAGTAAAGGGTATCAAGTAGAAGTAATTACGGTTGCAGGGGTTCAAGACAGAGGAGTGCAAGCAGATGAGAAAATTCTTGCAGAAACTAAAAAAGTCTTAGAAATGTTTCCTGCAAATGGTGCAGTTATTGTTTCAGATGGGGAAGATGATGAAAGTGTTATTCCAGTAATTCAGAATGTACTTCCAGTAGTATCAGTTCAACGAGTTGTAATGAAGGTGAGTAGAAGTGTAGAGTATTCCTATGCAGTGTTTGGAAAATATCTAAAGATGCTTGCGTATGATTCAAAATATTCAAAATTCTTTTTAGGAGTTCCAGGAATTCTTTTGTTAATTGGTGGTGTTGCAACCGTATTTGGGTACACTGCAGAAATATTTGCAGTTCTTGTAAGTATTTTAGGTGGAGCATTTTTGATTAGAGCTTTTGATATTGATAGAGTGTGGTCTAGTTGGTCAAAACCAACGCCGATGGGTTTTATCAGAATGTTTACAACAGTTGCAGGGATATTACTCATTTTATCATCAGTGCCAGCTGGAATTAGTGCGATTGATTCAGAATTAATTGGAACAGACAAACCATTAATTGAATTAATGACAGATAAAATGGTAATAGGACAATTCGTTGCAGGGATATTACCAATTTTATGGATGGGTATGGGTTCAATATTTGCAGGAACATTACTTAGTAATTGGATTGGTGGAGTACCAAGACAGATTAGTGATATTTTAAGAATAATTGTTTTAGGAGCTCTATATCCAACAATTATGCAATTTACAAATATTATGATTTATGAGGACAATTCACTTACTTTGATTCCACCGTTAATGGGAGGACTGGCAGCAACCTTGATTTCAGCTACAATTCTCTTTAAAAAATATAGAAAACATAAAGATCAAGAAATGGTTTCAGATTAGAATTAATCATTGGAAAAAATTCTGAATAACACTGATATCGCCTATCATTTGTCTAGTATCAAAAGGTGATAAAAAATTAGTAAATTAAAAGAAGTAATTCTACAATTATCAGGATTATACAAAATATATGGAAAAAAATTAGAAAAAGACATCCAAACTGGCGATATTCCAAATCATGTTGCATTGATTTTAGATGGGAATAGACGATGGGCAAAAATGCACCTGAGAATGCCAAAAAAAGGACACTGGAAAGGAGCTGATGCAGTTGAGAATCTTCTTGATTGGTGTGAAGAATTAGATATCAAAATTGTTACACTGTATGCATTATCAGCTGAGAATTTAGATAGAAATGATGAAGAGTTAGAATATCTTTATGAATTGATTCGAATGAGGCTAGAAAAATTATACAATGATCCTAGAATTCATAGATGTAAAATGAGAGTTACAGGTATTGGACGAATTGAATTGTTACCTGAATCAATTAAAGAAATTTTAACCAAATTAGATGTTGCAACAAAAGATTATGATAATCATTTTCTAAATATTGCATTGGCATATGGAGGACAAAATGAATTAGTTGATGCAGTTAAAAAAATAGGAGAAAAAATTAAAGATGGATCATTATCAGTTGATGAAATTAATAAAAAAGAGATCGAAGCAAATCTTTACACATCATATTTACCACAATCATCACCTGATATGATTTTACGAACATCAGGCGAGAAAAGACTAAGTGGATTTCTAATGTGGCAAAGTGCATATAGTGAATTAGTCTTTATGGATATTTTTTGGCCAGAATTTAGAAAGATTGATTTGATGAGAGCAATTAGAACATTTCAAGAAAGAAAAAGGAGAATTGGAAAATGATTGAAGAAACATCAGCTGGAATTGTACTATTTAGAAAAGAAAATTCAAAAAATATGTTTTTACTATTACACTATCCATCAGGGCACTGGGATTTTGTAAAAGGGAAGATGGAAAAAGGAGAAACAACACACCAAACTGCAACAAGAGAAACTGAAGAAGAAACAGGAATTACAGATGTTACATATTTAGAAAATTTTGAGGAATGGATTGAATATAATTTCCAATATCAAGGGGAGTTGGTTCAAAAAAAGGTAGTATTTTTCTTGGCTGAAACAAAAACAGAAGAAATTAAAATTTCACATGAACATTCTGGATTCATTTGGACTGATTACAACTCTGCAATGGAGAAAACTACATTTGATAATGCAAAGACAGTGTTAACTAAAGCACAAGCGTTACTATCAAAGAGTGGATAATTGTAATTCTTTTGCAACTGCAACTGGGTTTTTAGAATTTAGTATTGTTCTACCGACAATTAGATAATTTGTTCCAGATGAAATTACTTCAGTTGCATCACCACCCTGAGTGCCAACACCAGGAGAAAATATACTCAAATTTTTTCCTGCTTTTTTAGAACAGTATTGAATAATTTTTGGAAAAGTTGCACCAACCACAATTCCATCAACTTTTGCAGTTAATGCCCAATTCAAAAACAATTGGTACAGTTGCTGTTTTTTTCCCATTTTAATCTCCATATCATATGACAATTTAGCCTCAGGTGCACTCATATGACATAAAGTGATGACACCTTTTTGATTTTTGTGAGCAGATTTTACTAAATTTTTCAAACTATCAAGACCCATGATAGGATTAGCAATAACTGCATCAAATCCCAGATTCCAAAGATGTTCTGTTGTCACTCGATTTGTATTTCCAATATCATTTAGTTTGATATCAGCAATTGTTTGCAAACCAAACTGATGAGCCGTTTTGTTAATTTTGATTATTTCTTTAGCACTTAATGGTAATAGTAAATGAAAATTTAATTTAATTCCACATAGATATGGATGTAGTTTTTTGATATTTTTGATTGTTTTTGCCTCTAAATTTTTCACAGAAGCATCATAATCATTGGCAAGTATTACCTTACCATTAGTTTTTGAGATCTTTGATAATCTAGTTTTGAAGGTGGCCATAGTCAACGAGAGGATGAGTGTCTTTTAATTTAATTATTTTGATATATGAAAAACCATGTTCAGAGGGATTATCTACAAAAGTTGGCTCAGAGCCATTAGTTGATGAGAATTTCAGGAATGGTTTTTCTGGATCGTTATTCAATACAACATGACAATAGTAGGAAGTTCCCTCATCATTGAAATTCATGAAAACTCCTAAAAGCCATTTATCATTATGTGGAAATAGAAATAGCGGGAACGGAACTTCATCAAAACCCCAAGTAAGTTTTGCAAGACTAGATACATCTTCTAATTCAATTGGTTGATATCTATCAAGAGTTCCATTTCCAGGTTTCAAAGTTTTTGGAAGGGATTTGATTTTAATTATTGGTGAATAAAGTTTACTTGCATCAGAGGTAGAATCAACAATATCAGATTCTTCTTTTCCACCTTTTAGACCATAACAAAGGTAATGACCGTGATTCTCTAGAGGAGTATAATAGACAATTGGTTTTTCTTTTAGAACATCCATTTGTACAGATAAAATTTTTGCACCATGATAATCATGTAAAAAAGATACACGTGGTGCACGTTCTAGTGCACATACGAGTCTAGAAAATTCTAAAGTAGAATTTACTTGTACGTAACGTGGTAATTTATCAGTAACAGGTTTTTGTAAATTGTCCACGAGGATTTTCTGTAGATAATCAAATTAAACTTATCCAAAACTTTGGAGCCTAGTTTCTTCTATCAACAACATCATAAACACCAGGTCCAGTTCCAATAATTGTAACAGGCGTGTTTAATTCATCTTCAATATTTTTTACAAATGCTTTTGCATCTTCGGATAATTCATCATAGGAAGTTTTACCCTCACATTCTGAAAATAAAACATCTAATTTTGTAATTGAGATTTGTGTTGCACCATTAAGCATGATTGCACGCCTAGCTAAATCAAAATCAAAGTCAGCTGCACGTCTTTGACGACCAGTAACAGTTCCAAATTCAGACCATCCTTTCTTTTCTGCATCCTCTATGGATAATTCCTTATCAAGTGGACCAGTACCAACTCGTGTGACATATGATTTGAAAACTACAATTACTTCATCAACTTTTGTTGGTCCAATACCAACATCAGCACAAATTCCAGAAGCAGTTACATCTTTTGAGGTTACAAATGGATATGTTCCATGCCATAAGGAAAGAAACGTTCCCTGAGTACCTTCAATTAACACATTCTCATTTGCAGAAATTGCAGAGTTTATCTCAAGAGGAACATCAACAACAAGTGAAGATAGAGAATCAAAATCTTTTGCTAATTTTAAAACTCTCATGGCTCTATCAGAATTTGCAGGACCAGTTCCAGAACCAGTACTACCAATTTTTTCTTTTAATTCACCTTTAGAATCTCTCTCTAAATGACTGGCTTCAATAACACCACAGTGTTTATCAATAAATGAACGACCAGTTACATTAAAATCCTCAATTTCTTTTTTTAGTACATCAGGGTTAATTACAACACCAGGTCCAATCATCACTTTAGCATTTTCATTTAAAAATCCACTTGGAAGCATTCTGACCTTATACACTTTATCTCCATCTCTAATGGTATGACCGGCATTTGGACCAGCACCACCACGAACTATAATTTTTGGATTATCTTTAATTGCCAAATATGAAATAATTTTTCCTTTTCCTTCATCTCCAAAAAATCCGCCAACAACTACAGTAGATGTCATATTGTAGAATTCGAATTGCGTTTATTTAAGCTAAAGTGTTTTCAAATGATTTTATATCCAACAGGAATTCTTTGAGATCTATGGTTGGGGAAAATTTTGCAGGAAATATCATTATTAATTTGGCTAGTCTTCCAGATTTTCTAAGAAATCCAATTTTGAAAAAAAGAATGGTGGAATTTTTTTCATTATCAGATCCAGAAAGAATAGAGATCATAAATAACGCCTTAGAAGCAGGACCTACGATTCCATTTCCAAACTTTTCAAAACTATTCAAAACATGGCTAAAAATTTTAGCGACTCTTTCAGAGGAACAAAGAGAAGGGCTATTTTCTGCATATATTATTGAAATATCTCAACATCCACAAAAATTGATCACCTTCAATTTGGATGGAATTTTAGAGATATTTTTAACATTAGAGAAAAACGAACAAGAAATTATCTCAAATACAATCAAAAAAATTATCAATAATTTAGATGATGAACAGAAAAGAAGAGTTTTACTAGTTGTTCCAGATAATGCTAAAAAACACTTAAAATTTTAATTACTCTGGAGGTTTTTCAGGATTTCGATTATCCTCATTTGAATAATCAATTACTTCACCTTCAGCAGTCAATACACCTACAAAGATTTTTTCGTGTTTTTTTAATAATTTTCTATGATCGAGCATAGACATGTCAAGTTTCATTTCATTCATTACCATTATTTGATATTCTTTCCATTCAGCCCAACATTTTTTGCAAGTAGGATACTTTGATGCAACAACACCGAGATCTTCATCATCGGGAATGGAATTCGTACATTTTGTGCAAGTTCTACTCATAAAAACAAGGGATAATCGACTCTTTTTATTTTTTTGGAACACCATGTTATATCCTAGAAAAAATGAATTGAATTATGAATATCCAATGTGAGGATTGCAAAGGAACTGGTAGAGTGAATAAATTTGGATGTAAATCATGTAATGGTACTGGAACTGATGATATCGATCCTAGTGAGTTAATTAGACAAAATAGAATCAGATTGGCTAGAAATTTACCAAAATTAGTTAGAGTGTAAAATATCTAAAAAATCATTTCAATATATTCACCATTAATGATGGTTATCCATAGTTTGAAACTAGTCAATAATTAGCAAGATTTTGAAAGTAAAGTAAATAATTAACAAAAACAAATAATATTCATGAAGATAAAATGCCCAAAATGTAAAGAAGGTGCTGAATTAGCAATGGATTTTTCTTCTGTAATATGTGGTTCTTGTGATTTGGATATGAGTTATGGCGAATATATTAAATTCGTAGCACATAATGAACAAAAATATTCAGATATTCTAGGAGACTATACAGGTAGTACTGAAGGTCAAACTGCAGGTTCGTTGGATGAATGGGATTAACAACTTTGTGAAATCATTCATCAGATTAAAATAATTAGTTAAACGAGTTTCTAAACGTAATTGGAATTTTTATTAGAAAATATTCTCAACTTGATTGGATTTTTGGTAGGACTTGCCATAGGAATAATGTCATTAATTGGATTTAGAAATACAGGTAGTCCAACATTATTTAGATTAACATTAGCATTTTTTTCAATTAGTGCAGGATTTTTTGTAATATGGTCAGGATACATGGTAGAAGACTTTGTTACAAAATCAGGAAACATAGAAAGATGGATTCAAACAGTTGGAATAGTCATACAAACAGTGGGATATTTTTTCATTGCATTTTCACATAGTATAAAATCATTTTTTCCAAAATCGAATTATTTTAGATCAGTTGGATTTTTTCCATTATTCTTAGTTTCATCTGTACAATTAGAACATATTTTCAGATCAGTTTCATTTATTTTGTTAGTTTATGGCGCCATTGAAACAATGTTATCATACTTTGAAAATAAAAACAAAGGGGCAATTTCAGTTGCTGTCGGATTAGCATTCTTAGCGTTAGGCGAATTTTTAGGATGGTATTCATTTGTGTTCCCAGATTCAGTGCTATATCCAGTATCAATGATAATTAAAATCGCAGGATTAATTGCATTATTTATTCCAGTAAGTAAAGTACCATTAACTAAAATAAAATTTGATGAAGGATTAGATGATGATGAATTAGATGATGAATCATTAGATGATTTAAGATAATTTCAATCTAGGCTCAAAAGTTATCAAAATTAGAAATTTGTCAAATTCTTTTATCTTTTTGGTATATTGGAAAATATCAATGGCCTCTCATAGAAATTAGTAGACAATGAAAACAAGAGATGGCAGAATATAGAACACATATGAAAATTATTGGAGATATTTTAGCTACAACTAGAGATGATCTTCAGGATGAAGATGGAGCAACAGTAACTTATCTAATTAGAAAAGCAAATATTTCACATTCTAGAATTTCAAGAATTTTAAAGACTCTAGTATCACAAGGGCTTTTAGAACGAATTGATTCACAGGGTTCAAATAAATATAAAATTAGTCAAAACGGTAGAGAATTTCTTCAAGCATATTATTCATTTACTAATTTTGCAGACAATTTTGGTCTAAGTATCTAATCATCTGTTTCATCAATTTCTTCTAATTCATCATCAAAATCATCTTCAAAACCTGTTTCGCCATTTTCAGAAGACATACTGCACAAAAGAAAAGATTCTACTATTAAAATTTGTTCAAAAGTAAATAATAATTAAAGAAAAAATTACCAAATCAATATTGAAAGTAAATTGTGATGAAAAAAGCATCGAGAGTGCTTTTCAAATAATTAATGATGGAGGTATTGTGATTTTTCCAACTGACACAGTGTATGGGATTGGGTGTAATCCATACAACAAAGAGTCAGTGAAGAAAATTTTTGAAATTAAATCAAGGGATGAATCAAAGCCTTTTCCAATTTTAGCATATTCAAAAGAGATTGCAGAAAAAATTGTAATTTTTGATAAATTTACAAAAAAAATTGCTGAAAGATTTTGGCCAGGACCACTAACAATTATTTTAAAATTAAAAGATGAGAATTTAAAAAAATCATTAAATCTAAATGATAAAATCGCAATCAGAGTTCCAAATCATAAATGTACTTTAGAATTATTGAAAAAATGTAATTTTCTAGTTGGTACTAGTGCAAATGTTTCTGGTCAAAAAGCATTTACAAATCCAGATGAATGTTTCAAAAATATTCAAAATTATGATATTTTTGTCGATGGAGGTATAATTCAGAGTGATTCTGAATCTACAATTATCGAAATAGAAAATGAAAAGGTCAATATTATTCGAGAAGGACCTGTGAGTAAGGATGAAATCCTAAAAATATGAATCTAATAATCACTTGTGCCAGACATCTGGAACCAGAAACAGAAGAAGAATTAATGTCGATTTTAGATGATTTTGGAGATTCTGAACCAAAGATTTCAATTACAAGCATGTCAGGAATCTTGACTGCTGAAACAAAGCTTGACCCCATAGAAACGGTAAAGAAAATCAAAGAAATGATTCTAGATGAACCATGGAGTGTTAGATATTGTCTAAGAATTATACCAATTCAGAAAATTATTGAATCACAAATTGATGAAATTGAAAAAACAGTTTCAGAATTGTCTGAGCAAATTTTAGATGATGAAACATATAGAATTTCCATAGAAAAAAGAAATTCCGACTTGTCAAGTAAAGAAATTATTACAAAAATAGCTGATAAAATAAAAAATAAAGTATCACTTGAATTTCCAGATAAAGTAATCTTGATTGAAATTTTAGGGAATAAGACAGGGATATCCATACTAAAAAAATCAGATGTACTAAGTATTGAAAAAACTAAACGTAGTATTTCAGAGTAAAATAGCTGCTTTTTCTACCAAAATATCTTCCAAAGGGGTTTTAGAATAAACTACATCAAGTTGTTTTTTTGTAATTTTGAAATTTTTTTGTAGAAACAAAGTATTATTTTTTGAAAATAATGTTGTAGACATCGGCAGTAATTCTGCGTATAATGAATTTAGTGTTTTTTTATTTCCAATTGCAATTAAAATGAAATTAGTTTTAGGTTTTATTCCAACAGAAAGTATTGCTCTTGAAATTTGTGTAGTTAATGCAAAACGCATTAAAATATCAACTTCAAGTTTTTTTGAAAGTAAAATATCATTTTTTTCAGATTCCAATGACAGGCTCAATATTTTTTTTAAATGTGAATTATTAATTATAAAATTACTTGAAATTGCCTGAAGTTGTATTTTTGGGTATTTTTTTCTTAAATTATCAATAAATTTTACATCAATTGTTGTTTGGCCTTTAATCTCAATAATTTGAATTTGTTTCTTTGTGATTTCAAAAGATAATTTTTTTGATGCTCCACCATGAATTACTGGAATAATACTCACAAGATCATTATTTTTTACCATTGTATCCACACCATCCAATGCAGAAGAGTCAACTCCATTAATTGCAATTAAGATATTTTTAGTATCAAGTTCAGGGGAATTGGCAGATTTTAATTTTAATATTAAATCAAGTAATTCTTGAACAGGTATATCAGATTTATCAATATGTAATTGTTCTTCTGGAAAAGATTTTTTTGCTCCACCAACAAATTTTACAGAAATCATACTTATCTAATTGAAAATATTGAAATTAATATTTTATTGGTTATTCAGTTTTTTCTTCAGTTGATTCAGGTGTTTTATCAACTGATGCTGCTTCTGTTGCAACTTCACCTGGAGTTTCATTAGAAATGGTTATTGTTTCTGCAGTTTCTTCAGTAGTTGTTTCAGAAGTTTCCACTTGCACTTCTTGCTCTTCTGGTTGTGATGCTAATCTTCGATCTTGTTTAATTTTTTCTTCACGATTTTCTTTTTTGATTAGTCTTGTGATATATCCAGTAACTTCATTTTTTAGGCTTTTAGAGCGTATGATAGAAATTTGATTTAATGCTTTTTTATTATCAGCAAAATCTTCGCCAAATTCTGACTTGTGTTCATCAAGTACTTCAAATGATAAACGCTTAATCCTATTCACATTTTGTCTAAAGAATAGGGTGTTTTATACCTATATTCCAAGATATGATTTTGAATTTGTTTCCAGTAAGGTTGCCACCTCATCAAATGTTTTTTCAAGAATTTTTGATGCAGAAAAGATCACACTTGGAATAAAGCTAATTTGTCCAGATTTTGATTCAAAACATCTGGAAAATCTTACAGGTCCATCAGTTTCAACAAGGATTTTTGATTCATCTGTTTTAGACAACAAAGTTTGCTTGTCATTGGCATAAATCATTACAGGACCAAACGATACAAAAAAACCCATATCCATTGCCCTTTGGAGTTGTTTTTTACTTCCATCAAACCAATGAAGTAATGCGTGTTTTGTATTATAACTAGTCATAATTTCAAAAACATCATCAAGACTTTTTCTTGAATGAATTGAAACAGGTTTGTTGAATTTTTCTGCTACAGTTAACAAAGATTCAAACACATGAACTTGTGTTGTGTTTGTATTCTCATAAGTTGGATCTAATCCTATTTCTCCAATTCCAGAAAGTTCATTATGATTTTCTTCAATCATCTCAATCATTTTTTCAACATTATCATCTGCACATTCAGGATGAATCCCAATAAATGGCAAAACAAGATTATTTTTTTTTGCAAGATTTAATGTTTGTAAAGAATTTTCAACATCCATTGAAACACAACATGCTTTTAGATTTAGATATTCCATGCCTTTTAAGATAAATTCCATATCTGGAAGATATGCAGGATCAGACAAGTGTATGTGAGAATCAAAATACCAAGTCATGCTTTAGCATTTCTTAAAATAGTCTGTATAAATCGATTCCTTAGTGATATTTTTTCACTCATTATCTTTTTTCGGAAAAAATTAAAATAAAATTCATGAAATCATCTGAACTTGGAATGTCTGCAATGTATCGGATTTTAAAGAAAGCAGGCGCAGAAAGAGTAAGTGATGAATCAGCTGATGAATTAAGAAGAGTTGTAGAAGAACTTGCAAATAGTATTGCAAAAAGTGCAGTAGATATGACTTCTCATGCAGGTAGAAAAACTGTAAAAGGTGAAGATGTAAAGTTGGCTTCAAAGCCATTTAACAAATTCTAATCTAAAGAGTTTAATTGTTCATTTTGTGTTTTTTAAAACGGTACTCTGGCAGAACGGTTATGCGTGAGCCTGCAAAGCTTATACAAGGGGGTTCGACTCCCTCGGGTACCTCCATATTTTGTAAATTTATGTTATCGAATTTGGTAACATAGTTACTGATTTCAATAACATGTGAATTTTTTATTAAAGAAAGTTCTAACTTCAGGAGTGTTTGTAATTTTTTCCTAATTTTATGATTTAAAACTCGCTTATGGGCATTAGTAGGAATAAAGTTTCCTTGTAAGTATTCGCGTTCTTTCCGGCTTAGCATATGGTTATTTTTTTCCTCCGAAGTATTTAGATCTTGATCAAAAATTAAAAGTGTGTGTGAAAATCAAAATAATTTCACATGTAAAAATTAGTAATTCTAATGTAATTTGTTCAAGTAGTTTATCGTTTCTAGAAATAAAGTAAATAATGTTAATAAAAAGTGTAAGAAAAGCAACATGTGATCTTTAATCAAATTTTTTTTAAATAAATAAAGAATTTAAAATGGGTAAAAACTTTGTTTCAGAAATATTTGGGTTTCCTTCCAAGAATAATGAAAAAATTGCCACATCATTTAGAAGTAAATTTTTATGTCCATTTCAAGATAATAAATATAATGCATTTGAAGAATGTGATCCAGTAAATAAAAAATCTAATTTAACAGATGAAGATGGAAAATTAATTCTAGCCCATCAAACAGGAGCTTGTTCAGTATATCATAGTTTTAAAAATCAAACAAATAAACCAATAATTATCTGCCCGTACAGATTCCTTGAAAAAAATAAAAATGGAGATGTGAAAATTTTCAAATACATACAAAATAAATTCTTTAATGAAAAAATATTGTATTTCATTCCAGAAATTGGTTTAAAAGGATATGGAAGAGCAGATTGGATGATATGTAATATTGATGAAAGTAATGGTAGTCAAAAAATTACAGATATTGCACATTTAGAATTTCAATCTGATGCAACTACTGGAACACGTGAATTAGTTCAATGTGTAGCAGATTTTTTTAATGGTAAAGAAATAGAGGGATCCACATATGGATTTGGTTTGAATTCAAAATCATCAATAAAAGGGAGTTCTTTACAAATGATCGATAAGGGATTTTTATTTGAAAAATTAAAAAAGAAGTCATTCTGGGTTTTACAAGATACTTTGTTTAATATTCTCTCAGAAATTTATAACGTAAAAATGTTAGATGTGACAAGTAGGGATGTTCCAAAAGAAGATACATTGATTTTCATTGTTACAACGTTGGAATTTAATAAAATTGAAAATAAATATGATTTAGAAGTATCAAAATGCTATTCTATTTCTGCAGCTACACTTCAAAGAGCAATGTCTGAAAAAATTGTGGATCATGATGATATGATTAAAACAGTAATAGAATCAATTAAGAAGAAAATTAAAAATAAAAATTATTATAGAATTATGCCTTAAGGATTAAAATTTCTTCATTTAGAGCCATTGTATGTAATGTGCTTCTACGTTCTCTAAATAATTCTAATTTCATGGTTGAAAAGCCAATATCTAAAGCCATTTTACCCAATATTTTTCCAACGGGGATCAGGATATTTTTACAAGTTTGATCCCCTACTACCAGTAAAGCAAAAGAACCAGGTTTCAAAACCTTGTGGAATTCTTGTAAACTAAGATGCATATCTCCAAAATATTCTCTTATCATTCGTGGATAATCCCATCCCCATTCTTTTCCTTTTAGATTAGTTGCCACATCATTTGCAATATTTTGGATTGTTTGATTATTTTCTACATGTTGACAACTATTACTTTCTTTAAAAATTAACTTTGTTGAGCCCTTTATCATATTGCGCTTAATTTTTTGAACATCATTTAGATTATTTACATAATCAAGTAAAAATAGATCTAATCTAGTTTGACGAGTATATTCCATATCATTGGGATATGGAGGAGAAGTAAAAATAAAATCAACAGAGTGAGGTTTGATAAATTTTGAACTCTTCCTACAATCATCTGTAAAAACTTTTGATGTACCTATTTTTTTTATATTTTTACTAATAATCAAATCTTCGGCCATAGTTTGTAATTTATTTTTAAAAGCATCATAAAACTCAGGTTTTTTTCTAAATGGATAAAATGATGTTCCTGGACAAAATGATGCATTGGATGATTCTGTTGCAGATTCTATTAACGCTAATTTAAAAAGATCTTTTATTGATTCAGTTTTAATTCTAGAAATTAGTTCTCTCATCAAAATAACATCATTTTGGGTTTTAGGTTTTAACCATTGATGGAATTCAATATAACCCATCGAATGAACTAAATCATTTTCTAAACGAATATTGGAAAAGTTTGATGAGATATTTTTAAAATTTAGGAGGATTTTACTAGCTGTTTTTTTAAATTCATCAATGTCAATATTCCATGTTGTTTTTATTTTGGAAACAAAAGCAGGTATTGGATTGACATCAAATCCAATAGAATCTATTCCTAATAATTTGGATGTAACTAGAGTAGTTCCGCTTCCACAAAATGGGTCATAAACTAAATGTGTAGAGGTAATACCATATTCTTTGAATTTTGTAAAAACTAATGAATTTGGAAAATCGGCTAGATAAGTATACCATCTATGAAATATGTTATCCACACCATTTAATTTTCTTAAAGAATCATTAGTAAAAAAATTGGGGATTGGAACAAATTTAGTGGATATATCAACGTCAAAGTTTTTTTTATTTTTTGTTTTAGTTTCTCTAATTAGTTTTTTTACATCATAATAATTATCTATTAGCAACAAAGGATCAACAAAACGTTCAGAATGTTTTAAAGCATTTTCATTTATTTTATAATTAAGATCTCCAAAATATTCTAAAAATCCTTTTTGGTTTAATGCTTTGAGAGTAATTTCCAACATTCTATCCGTATCAAATTCTATTTTTTGTTTTAATTCGTCAACACTAGGATATTCTTTTTTTAAAATATATTTAGAAAAAATTATGCTTAGAGCTAAATATTGGCGATAGGTAAGTTTACTAAATTTGAAATTTGTAGATTTTTGTGAAGAATTCATTATTACTATATTCAAATTTTATTTATTCGTATATTTAAAATTGTGATAATTACACTATCTTATTACCAATCACATTTATAAAAAATAAATAGAATTATTTTCTCCACATGAATTTACCACTAATGGTTTTCAGCCATTACAATATGATGATATTTTGAGAATAAATAAATTTAAGATTTAATCAAAGAAAGAATTAGTTAATGTGTATCTAGAATATTTTTTAAAATCTAATTTTTTTCCATGTTAACCTAGTTGACGCTTGAATTGTTTCTATCTTCGTGAATATACTTTGGATTACTTGTGGTTATGTGACTGCTTGTGGTTATGTTAATGATTTTGATGCTTCTTCTCCCCCCGTAAAATGGAGATTTGTATCATAATTATTTTATTTTAGGCACAATTCTGTGTAGGGCGCAAGTAAACTCTCACAATATCAGGCATGAATAACAAATCAAAATGATTCCATATATGGAAATTAGTAATTCTATTGCAAGCTGTTCTAGTTCTAGTGCTGGTTCTTTTGTGTATGATTTCTTTTGCCCCCCTTCAGTACGAGCTATATATGGTATGAAAAGGGCGCAGATATCAATCCTCTTGGAATAGGACATCTTTGTATTGAGAAAAGGTTGTGTAGGTCTAAACTCTTTTTAGAAACTTACATAACTTACATTACATTAATTATATAACATTGATTTTATAGTATAGATATTTACTAAAAAAATATGTTTTGTTTCTAATTCATCTAATTAATTTATAACTTTTATTTAAACTTGTGACTGAATTAAATTTTTAGAAGTTTTGGTTGAAATTATTTTTTCCCAAATCTTTTGCCACTTTTTTTTATTGTTACTCATCAAGGGGAGAAAGTAATGACGTTGTGAAACATTTCCTCTCCTCCCTTGCATAAACTCAGCTAGGAGTGGATCTATCTTAGTGGCATTGATTGTATAATTGAGTTTTCTTAAAAATCGTAATTCAAATCCTAAATCTTTCTTATTGATGTAATTATAAAGTCCACGACTTACAGTAAATGTAATTTTTTCATGTAATGAGGGATGACAGTATACAGAATTTGCTTTCTTTGTTTTTCTATCCCAGAACAATTCCATGACACCATCACGACATAATTTTGAATGTCCATTAAAAGCACGCATAGCTTCTTCAGATCTGAGTCCTGTACT
>Ga0257121_1001107_pt1 | contig 21172 bp, 22 predicted proteins | sample SI106_100metaG_FD_190180 | JGI IMG/M metagenome (GOLD analysis project Ga0257121, IMG submission 190180) | Marine microbial communities from Saanich Inlet, British Columbia, Canada - SI106_100 | ecosystem: Environmental > Aquatic > Marine > Inlet | place: Canada: British Columbia | collected... | reverse complement strand
TTTAAAATAAAATTTTCTTTTTTTATTTTATGAGGTTTGAAAAGTTTTTTTTTGGTTTTTTTAATTTTTTTAACCGGACTTTTCTTTTTAGCTGGACTTTTCTTTTTAACCGGACTTTTCTTTTTAGCTGGACTTTTCTTTTTAGCTGGACTTTTCTTTTTAGCTGGACTTTTCTTTTTAGCTGGACTTTTCTTTTTAGCTGGACTTTTCTTTTTAGCTGGACTTTTCTTTTTTTTTGATTTTTTCATGTTCAAGAAATGTATTTCTATCAATAATTTATTAATAAATATAGTCTCTTGTAACAGGTGTTGATGTATAATTTTTTGTTAATTGAAACTGATATACAACCTGGTCGCCCCACTTAAATGCCATTTCACAACCAGCTAAATAGAATTCCCACATCCTGAAAAACTTTTCATCAAACATTTTAATAATTTTTTCTTTATTTTTGATGCAATTTTCTTTCCAATGTCTAAGTGTATGAGAATAATGAAGCTTCAATACTTCTATATCGGCTACAATTAAGCCAGCTTTTTCAATAGGTGTGGTTACTTCACTTAAACTTGGAGTATATCCGCCAGGAAAAATATACTTTGTTATCCATGGATGTGGGTCTCTTGGTGGGTTTACTGATCCAATTGTATGAATTAAAGAAATTCCATCATCATTTAGTAAATTATTAATTTGTTTGAAAAACTTTTTATAAAATTTTCTACCCACATGTTCAAACATCCCAACACTGACAATTCTGTCAAATTTTTCATTAAGTTCTCTATAATCTATTAATTTAAACTTTAATTGATTTTCTAAGTTGAGTTCTTTACTTTTTTTTAAGCAATAATTAAATTGATTTTCAGACAAAGTTATACCTGTTACTTCACAATTAGCGCTTTTAGCAATATCTATTGCTAATGATCCCCAACCACAACCTATATCAAGTACTTTCTGGTTTGATTTAATATTAAGTTTTTTTATAATATGTTGAATCTTGTTATTTTGAGCTGCTTCTAAAGAATCATTTTCATCTTTAAAATACGCACATGAATATTGTCTTTTTGGATCTAAAAATAAATCATAAAGCTCATCTGAGATATCGTAATGATGGGACACATTCATTTTTGATTTTTTAATAAAGTTAAAATTTGTCAAGTACCTATAAGAACCTCTTAGTCTATTTATTAAATAACTAAAAAAATTTAGATCGTTTCTTCCAAAATTCATTAATGCTAAATCTAAAAAATCAGTGAGACTTCCATTTTCTATTATAATTTCTCCATTAGTATAAGCCTCTCCAAAATAAAGATCTGGATGGAGTAATAATTTGTAATGAAGATTTTTATTTAAAATTTTTAACTTAATTGGTTTGTCATTTTTTGGTGTTCCAATAATATAATTTTTTGAATTTGCATCTACCAGGATAAAACCATCTTTTTTAAATATAGAATTTAAAAATCTTGCTAGTTGCATTTAAGCTACCTTTTTTTATATAAAATTTAATTTATCTAAATTATTAGTCAATTCCTTATTATCTGTAGAATTTAAAATTGATAATGGTGGCAAAATATTCTTATAAATAGGATCTTTTTTTGAATAATAAGAATGAAGTGCTGATATTAAATTATATTTTTCAAATGTATTTCTAACGTCACAAAGCTTTTGATTAACAGTTTGTTCTTTTCCATTAAAAAAATCATCATAAACCTTTCTTGCAATTGTAGATGAAATGTTACAGGTTGCTGTAATTATCCCCGAACATCCCAATTCTAAACCTTTTAATAGTTTTGACTCTGAGCCTGGCAAAATTGAAAAATTATCTAATTTTAAATTTTCAAATAAGTTGTATGAACTATCTTTAATTCCAATAATTTGTTTTGGAAATTTTTTTACTAATTCTTGTACACATTCTTCACTAAACATATATCCGCATAACTTTCCAAAATTGTAAAGTATAATTTTGCTTTCTGGAATTTTTTCTACAATTATAGAATAATAATTTATTACATCTTTGTCCTCATATTTATAAAAGGCTGGCGGCATAATTAAGAATTTTGTAAAACCTAAAGTGGTAGCAATTTTCATTAAATTTATAGTTTCTCCTAATGAATTAAAGCCTGTTCCCACTATAAACTTTTCTTTGTATTTATTTTTTGATAAATCATTCAACAACTCAATTTTTTCTGAGACTGATATGAGTTGTGCTTGTCCAGTGCTACCAAATATTGCCACTCCGTGACAGCCTTCTTCAATTAAATTCTCAGCATGCTTGATTGTTTTTGCAATATTTAATGTTAAATTATCATTTAATACTGACATGGATGCTGCATATATACCTTTTATTAAACTCATATATTTATAAAAACATAATATAATTTATAAAAAAAATGAATAAAAAAGTTAATTTGATAATAGGATCAGGTGTTTTGGGCGCTTATTTGTCAGTTGATCTTATAAAAAAAAAAGAAAGAGTAATTGTAACAACAAGATCTTTAAGAAAAAAAATACATAATTACAATTATCTTAAAATTCAAAAAAAAGTAAAATTTGAAAAACTTGATATCAAGAATAAAAATTCGATTAAAAAAATTATTTACAAATATAAACCAGAAAAAATTTTTTACTTTGCAGGACAGAGCTCAATAACTAAAAGTTTAAAAAGTCAAAAAGAAACTTTTCAATCTCATTACAATGGTACAAAAAATTTTCTTGACGTATTAAAAGAAAAAAATTTAAAAATAAAATTTTTTAAAGCAAACTCTGGATATATCTTTACTCCCAATAAAGGACAAATTGATTTAAATTGTAAGTTTTCATCTAACAAAAATCCATATGTTAAAGCACAAAAGGAGACTTTTAAGTTGTTAAAAAAATATAGACAATTTGGATTAAACTTATCCAGTTTAGTATTTATGCAAGTTGAATCACCTCTCAGGCCTAATGATTTTTTAATTAAAAAAGTTTGTCTTGGGGCTAAAAATAAAGATAAAATTACAGTTGGGAATATAAATACCTTTAGAGATTATTCTTGGATAACAGAAGTTATAAAAGCAATAATATTATCAACAAAATTACCTTCTAAAGATTTTATAATATCTGCAGGTAGAAAAATTTCTGGAAAAGAAATTTTAACAGCTGCCTATAAATTAAACAAACTAGATTTTAGAAAATATTATTCTGTCAGTAAAAAATTCTATAGAAAAAATGAAGATAAAATTTTAACAGGTTCAATTAAAAACTCATCATATCTTAAGAAGAATTTTAATTTTAGATTTAAAATTTTTGGAAATAGTTTAGTAAAAAAAATGTATAAAAGTTTATGAAAACAGGGATTTATTTAAGCTATGTGGGTTTAGGTGCAAATCTATTGCATCTATCTTACTGTCATCAAATTGCAAAAAAAAATGGCCCTGTAACAATTATTACGTTGTGCAAAAATTTAGAAGCAGCACTTACAGATGACCCTCTTATAGAAAATGTTTTTTACATTAACCAATACCATAAAAAATTAATAGATATTTTTAATCTTGCTAATGTTTTAAAAAGCTTTGATTTAGAAAATTTATTAATCTTTTATCCAAGTATACGATTACATCTATCAGCAAAATTGGCAGGAATTAAAAATATTAGGATTTATAGTTTTTTTAAAAAAAAAAATTTACATTTGGTAAAAGCAGCAAAAAAATTAACAGAAGATTTTCTTAAGATTAATGATTGTCCTACAGAAACTAGTTTTTTTGTAAATAAATATAAATTAAACAAAATAAATGAAAAATTTGAGAATAAATTTAAAATAGTAATTGGAGCAGGTTCTTCTGGCCCTACGACAAGATGGGGATCAAAAAATTTTTCTAAGCTTATAAATCAACTCAATAAATCAGATGATTATTTTTTTTTTCTACTTTGTGGTCCTAATGAAAAAGAAATAGAAAATGAAATTATATCAAATCTAACTAAAGAAAATTTTATTGCATTGAGCGATAAAAATATAGAAAATTTAATACCCTATCTCTGCGCTTCAGATATGTATGTTGGAAATGACTCATTTGGTTCACACATTACTTCTCAATCTGGAAAAAAAAGTATTGTGATGCTTCTAGATGCACCTCGTGCATATACAGACTATAGTCAAAATTATTATCGAATGATACCAAATGGATTTACTATTGATGAAATTACTCATGGAACTAACGCTGATCCAAACCTAATAACTGTAGAGGAAGTTATCAAAACTATAAATCGATTTAGAAATTAACTTAAATTATTCAACAATATGTCTTTTGCTTCATTTACTATTGATGAAAGTCTTGCAGTTTCAGGCGATACATCGGGATGTATTTTTTTTTGTATCCTAATATAAGCTTTATTGATCTCATTCTTAGTTAATGTTTTAGATGGATCTAGATTAAGTATTTTGTATGCCTCAGAAACTGACATAGATGAGTTATTAACTACATTTTTATTTTTAAATGAAAATCTTTGAGAATTTCTTAAAGTTTGTATTAGCCTAAATAATGAGATTAATTGAAATAATGAGAGTCCTTTGAGTTTTAATAAAGCTAAACTTACGATTGTTAATGGTAAAGATAGTAAAAATTTTCCACCTGCAGCAAATAAAATAGCTAAAATTACTAATCCCACAAATAAGAATAATCTTAAACCTTGGGATATTTTTTTTGAAGCAATATTGGCGAAAAATCTAAGTAAAAAATATAAGCCAACCAAAAATAATACTGTATAAATTATAATATTCATATATTTCCTCTAACAATGAAAATACCACATCTAAAAAAAAAGCTAGAGTTAAAATCCTGCCATGATGTTACATGGGAAGATAATTATAGCTGGATACATCAACAAAATATCTTAGAGGTTCTAAAAGATAAATCCAAATTAAATCCTGAGGTTAAAAAGTATTTAGATGAAGAAAATTCTTATGCCGAATATCATTTAAAAGATACTAAAACTGTTCAAAAAAAATTATTTGACGAGATTAAAGGTAGAATAAAATTGGATGATGAGTCTCTTCCATATAAAGATCATACCTATGAATATTGGACCAAAACCACAGCTACTGGAAATTATTCAATTAAACTTAGAAAAAAAATTGATACAGACAATGTTGAAGAAATTTGGAATGGGGATGAAGAAAAGAAGAAGTTAAGTACCGAATATTTTGGTATTGGTGATTTAGAGGTAAGCAATAATGATAAATATCTTGGTTACTCATTAGATATTAAAGGATCTGAGTATTACACAATTTTTATAAGAGATATTAAAACAAAAAAAATTATTTCAAAAGAAATACCAGAAACCTCAGGAGGTATTACTTTTAGCTTAGATGACAAGTATATTTTTTATTCAAAACTAGATGAAAATCATAGAGCTAGAAAGATTTATAGACATGAGATTGGAAATTTGAACGATGATGATAAATTAATTTTTGAAGAAAAAAGTGAAGCATTCACGGTAAGTATAGGTCTAAGTTCAGATGAAAAATATTATTTTATTAATACTTCAGATCATAATACTTCTGAACAATATTATTTTAATGTTAATGAAGAAAATCCAGTTCCTAAATTAATTATACAACGTGAGAAAGGAGTTTTATATTCTGTAAGTTCATGGAATGACAAATTTTACAATCATACAAATAAAAATGCTGAAGATTTTAAAATTAATATTTCCGATAGTCTTGAAATTCAAAGTTGGAAAACTTTTATTGAGTCTAAAAATGAAGTTTTAATTGGTGGTTGTACTTTTTTAAAAGATTGGATTATAAGATCAGAGACCTCTAATGCATTAGATAAAATTTTTATTAAAAATATTTCTTCAGGTATAGAGGAGGAATTAATTGTTTCTGATGAAAAAGTTTGTGTTCCAGGAATTTCTTTAACACAAAGAGATAGAAATACTGATAATGTTTATCTTGGATATTCATCACCCAAAACACCCTCGAGGGTTTATCTTTACAATCTATCAACAAAATCAAAAAAACTTGTAAAAGAACAAGAGATACCCTCAGGACATAACTCTGATGATTATATTGTTGAAAGAATAGAGTACAAATCACATGACGGAAGGTTAGTTCCCCTTACAATTACCAGACACAAAAAAACAAAAATTGATGGAACATCAAACCTATTACTTTATGGATATGGTTCATATGGCAGTTCTATGAGTCCAAATTTTTCTTCAACAAGACTAAGTTTAATTGACAGAGATATAATATGGGCAACTGCACATATTAGAGGTGGTATGGAAAAAGGAATGAAGTGGTGGAAAGAAGGAAAACTAACTAATAAAAAAAATACATTTAAAGACTATAACTTTGCTGCCAAATACTTAATTGATCACAAATACTCTTCAAAAGGAAAGATAATTGGAATGGGTGGATCTGCAGGAGGTTTATTAATGGGGGCAGTTGTCAACCAAGCCCCAGAATTATTTTTAGGAATTATTATGGCTGTCCCATTCGTTGACTCATTAACTACCAATTTAGATCACTCGCTTCCTTTAACTGTTGGAGAATTTGATGAATTTGGTAACGCTAAAGATAACAAAGAACATTTTGATTATATATTCTCTTACGCTCCATATAATAATATTAAGAAAATGGATTATCCTCACATATTAATCACTACCAGTTTAAGTGATAATAGAGTTTTATTTGATGAGCCCGCAAAATTTACTGCAAAATTACGTGACCATAAAACTGATAATAATTTACTTCTTTTAAAAACAGAAATGAATGCAGGTCATGGTGGAAAGTCTGGTAGGGATGGTGCTATTGAAGAAATTGCAATTGATTATGCATTCGCTCTAAAAATATCTAAAAAAATTTAGTATTTTCTATCTTGAAATAACAAAACTAATTCCTAAATATAATATGTGAGTTGCCTAATGGGGCTTGCACAAAATAAACTTGCTTAACAAAAAAGGAGAATATTATGACAAGTAAGGATCTATCTATATTTAACTCGCTAAGACCTTTTTCAATTGGTTTTGACGACATGTTTGATCAATTTGAAAATATGCTTGGTAATGGAAATTTGACTATGCAGTCAAATTATCCACCATACAACATTAGAAAAACCGGAAAAGATAACTATGCTATAGAAGTTGCTCTAGCTGGTTTTAACAAAAATGACGTAGAGATCGAGTTCGAAGAAAATTTGTTAACTGTAAGAACCAAACAAGTTAATAAGTTTGAAGAAAACAATGTAAATGGAGAAATAATTCATAAGGGTATCTCTCAAAGACAATTTGCAAGATCATTCACTATTGCTGATGATGTAAAGGTAAATGGTGCTGAACTTAAAGATGGTCTTTTAACAATATCTTGTGAAAGAATTATTCCAGAACATAAAAAGAAAAAACTTATAGAAATTAAATAAGTTGACCTTACTTGCGGGGATTAATTCCTCGCAAGTAGCTATTTAAAAACAACCGTTAGACACAAATCCAATTACAATATTTTGAGGATTAGCTTCAAATCTTCTTTCACAAGGAATTCCGTATTTTTTTGTATTATAAATTAATTCAGAATTTCCTTTCGCATTTTTAAAATCTTCATCAGGTTTTCCTAAATCCATTTGCAAAGTACTAACGGGTTTACTTATATACTTACTTAGTTTTTCATTCTCTTTTTCAACAATTCTATCTGTTTTTTCTTTGATAGTTTGACATCCTGCAATCATAAAAAACGTAATAGATGTAATTAAAAATATTTTTAATATTCTCATAATTTTATAATAACGCTTCAATTATGGCATAAATATAAACTTCTGAGTTGAAATTTGTGCATAAACAAGAGTTTTAAAGGGTATTTGTAAAAAGAATCAAATATCAAAATGATATTAGGAGGACAAATGCTTGAAAATTATTTCAATTATAAAAAACACAAAACAGATTTTAAAACAGAGGTAATAGCAGGAACCACAACGTTCCTAACTATGGCCTATATTATGTTTTTAAATCCATTTATCTTATCGGGAGAATTTGCCGGACCCGAAAAAGGTTTCTTTGATTTCGGCGCAGTTTATACAGCTACAATATTAGCGACAGCCCTTGCATGTTTTATCATGGCTTTTTATGGAAAAACTTGGCCAATTGGTCTTGCTCCAGGAATGGGAATTAATGCTTTTGTTGCTTTTGGAGTTTGTGCTGGAATGGGATATACACCTCAAGAAGCTCTAGGCGCAGTATTAGTGGCTGGTGTATTGTTTTTAATTATATCTCTTACACCTATTAGAGCTTGGTTAATAAACTCAATTCCTAAAAGTCTAAAGTTAGGAATTGGTGCCGGTATTGGTTTATTCTTAGCAATTATTGGATTGCAAATTATGGAGGTTGTAGTTGATGACCCTGTTACTCTTGTCAAACTTGGGGATTTAAGTAATCCATTAGTTTTATTAGGTTGCGCAACATTCATTTCAATTATTGTAATGGAAAAAATGAACATAAAAGGGAATATTATAATAGGAATTTTAGTTTTCAGTATTATTTCATGGGCAGCAGGATTAGCTAATTTTAATGGTATAGCAAGTTCACCTCCACCAATGACTTATCTTTTTGCGTTCGATTTATCAGCAGCAATGACTGCAGGGATGTCTACAGTAATATTTACTTTATTATTTATTGATTTCTTTGATACGGCTGGAACACTAACTTCCGTTGCAAACGTTGCGGGTAAAGTAGATAAACAAGGTAAAGTTCAAGATATCAATAAGGCTATGTTATCAGACAGCGTTGGTACCGTTGCTGGAGCTATGATGGGAACAACAACTGTCACAAGTTATGTAGAATCTGGTGCTGGTGTAAAAGCTGGTGGTAAAACAGGAATGACATCTCTAGTAATTGGTTTGTTGTTTTTAGCATGTATATTTTTTGCTCCACTTGCGACTAGTTTACCAAAACAAATTGATGGGGCGGCTTTATTATTCGTTTCCGTCCTTTTTGTAAGAAACATTACTGATATTGAATGGGATGATATAGCAGAATCTGCTCCGGCTATTCTTGCAATGATTGCCATGCCCCTTACCTACAGTATTAGTAACGGTATAGCTTTAGCATTTGTGTCTTATGCTTTAATTAAAATATTTACTGGTAAGTTTTCATCAACTTCTCCAGCGATATTTGTTATTGCGATATTGAGTGTTATAAGTTTCGCAGTTGCTTAAAATAAAATTTATAGGGCTAGTTTAAACTAGCCCTATCATTTAATTTCTTTTAATAATTTCTTCTATAGATAATTCTTCATAATGTTCAGTTGGTTGAACAATCCATGGGTCTGTATCCAATCTTACTGGACAAAAGTCTGGTTCAAAAGTTGAAGATTTCTTTTTCCACAAACAAGCTGTTTTAACTTCTTTAATATAATCTTTAGTTGGACCATAATTTTTTAACCATTCTATACTTTTATTTAAAGTTAAACCTGTGTCTGAAAGATCATCAACCAAAAGTACTTTGTTATAGTCCTTGTTCTCTGCTAAAGAGCTAATTTCCCTTGCAAACATTAATTGTCCTTGTTTATCCTCCATACCTTCTCCTGAATAACTTTGGATAACAATGTACGCTATTGGTAATTTTAAAATTCTTGAGAGGATATCTAATATTGGTGCAGCACCTCTCATTATTCCTACTAAAACTGTGGGCTTATATTTCTTGTGTATCTCAATTGCTAATTTCTCAACAATTTTGTTATACTCATCAAAAGTGATAATTAATTTATCTGCCATAAATTTTATTATCATAACTAAAATATTTTAAAAAGGGAGAAATCATGAAAAGCTATTGGATCAGTTTATATTTAAAAGTTGAAAATCAAGACAATTTAAAAAAATATGCAGAAGTTGTGACGCCAATAATTAAAAGCTTTGGGGGAGTGCCGCTTGTGAGAGGTGGAAAACACGAAACATTTGAAGGTGATGATTTTGTAAGAACAGTTGTATGGGAGTTTCCAAGCTATGAAAAAGCTATAGAATGCCACAATAGTAAAGAATATTTGGCTGGATGGGATATTGCTAAAGATACAACTGTTAGACATATGCAGGTAATAGAGGGATTTAGTACTGAATAGGTTCAGGATCTATACTTCTCCATAAATACCACGTTGCAACCGAACAGTAAGGTGAAAATCTTTTTTTTAATAAGCTAACAAATCTTTCTGGAGGCAAATAATTTTTATTATAATTTTTAGAGATTGCTCTAAGTAAACCAATATCTTGGATTGGCCAAATATTTGAACGATTATATGTGAATAATAAAATCATTTCTGCAGACCATCTGCCAATTTGTCTTAACTGTGAAAGATATAAAATCGCCTCCTCATCTGACATTTTAGATATTAGTCTTGGATTGAAAGTTTTATCTAAAATTTGTTTAGCCAAACTTTGAATTCCTTTTACTTTTTGTTTACTTAACCCACAAGACTTTAATTGTATAAATGATAAATCACTTACTACTTTTGCATTAATTTTATTGTTACATTTTTTTTTAAATCTTAAGAAAACTGAATTAGCAGCGGCAACGCTAATTTGCTGACCAACAATACTTTTGCATAAAGAAAAGAAAATATCTTTTCTTGTCGTAAGAATTTTTTCAGTAGGAGATTTGTATTTTTTAATCAAAGCTCCCATTACTTTATCTTTGTTAGATAGATTTTTTTTTGCTCTTGACCAATATTTTGGTATTTTACTCATGCCTGACATTTGATGGTATTTCTTTTTTATGATAAATTTCTCTTCTAAGAATAATCAAAGACGAGGCAATAACTAACAATGCACCTAATAATGTTCTTATTGTAGGAATCTCATCCCAAATTAAATATCCAAAGAATATTCCAAAAACTAATGCTAAATATTTTAATGGAGATACAAGAGACACTTCAGATAATTTGAAGGATTGACTGAGCCATAAATTTGCAAAACCTCCCAAAAATCCGATCATGCATAATAAAATTAAATCTTGAATATTGGGCATTACCCAACCAAATGGAATTGTAAATAAACTTACCAAGGTAATAACTATTGAAAAATTTAAAGCTATAAGCCAAACCGGTTCAGTTGTAGATAGTTGTCTAATTGTAATAGCGACGTAGGATAAACCTAGACAGAAAATAATTGGAAAAAAATAATATATGTTTAGATCATCAAAACCAGGTTCCGTTATAACGATGATTCCTATAAAACCAATTGATACGGCAAGCCATCTGTAAAATCCTACTTTTTCATTCAATAAGAATATTGAGAAGATAGTGGTAAATATAGGTGCAGCAAAAGAAATACTAACCACTGTAGCTAGTGGCAGTTTTCTTAATGCAATAAATATTGCAATTAAAGCTATCAACCCAAATATGCATCTTAAAAAATGTAATCTTGCTCTCTTAGTATAATAAAAATTTATTATCCTATCTCTAGGCATAATAAAAAAATAAATAACTACACCAAAAAATCCCCTAAAGAACAGTACTTGGCCTAGAGGGTAATCCTCTGACCATTTGACTATTAAATCCATAAAAGAAAATGCACATACTGACATAAACATGTACAAAAAGCCTAATTGATTTTTAGTAAGCATCAGAATAATTTGTAGATTAATTTAAAGGATAAGCAATGGAAATAGCAATTTTAGCACTGGGATGTTTTTGGGGACCAGAAGTAAAATTTAATAAACTTGATGGTGTTCTAAAGACTGAAGTAGGTTATTGCGGGGGCAACAGTAGCGAAACTGATTATAAAGAAGTTTGCACAGGATCAACAAATCATGCCGAAGTAGTAAAGTTAGAATTTGACCCTGAAATAATTTCTTATGAAAAAATTATTAAGTTTTTTTATGAAATACACGATCCTACAACACTCAACTCTCAAGGACCAGATTTTGGAACCCAATACAGAAGTGAAATTTTTTATTTAAATGAACAGCAAAAACAAATTGCAGAAAAAATTACTAATGAAGAAAATATTAAATTTTCGGAAAAGATTGTGACTAAAGTTTCTTTAGTTAAAAATTATTGTCCAGCAGAAGAATATCATCAAAAATATTTAGAAAAGAGATAAAATGTCCTTGATAAACACAAATTGGCTAGAGGAAAATATTAACAAAGTAAAAATAATCGATTGTTCTTGGCATATGCCCCAAACTAAAAGGAATGGTTTTGATGAGTATCAAAAAGAGCATATTACAAATGCTATTTTTTTTGATTTAGACAAAAACTCAAAGCAGGATACAGATTTACCTCATATGTTAACTGACCTTAATTCATGGGAAAAAATCATGAGTGAATTGGGAATAAATAATAGTGATGAAATAGTAATTTATGATAATTCAGATGTAATTAGTTCTTGTAGATGTTGGTATAATTTAATTTACTTTGGTCATAATCCAAATTTGGTTCATGTATTAGATGGTGGATTTAAAAAATGGAAAATAGAAAATAGATCAGTAGATAATAATTCAATCTCTATTAAAGACTCAAACTATAAAGCTTTTGAAAAAAGAGATTTAGTGAAAAATAAAAAAGAAATAGATGAAAATATTTCTACTAATAAATTTAATGTTGTTGATGCGAGAAGCAAAGAAAGGTTTATAGGAAAAGTTGCTGAACCAAGGAAAGGATTGAGAAGTGGATCAATAAAAAATTCCTTCTGCTTACCTTTTGGAGAATTAATTAATGAGGATCATACATTTGTTAGTAAAGAAAAAATAATAGAAAAATTTAAGTCCATTAATTTTGACCCTAATAAAAATGTGGTATTTTCATGTGGTTCAGGTGTAACTGCGAGTGTATTGACACTAGCATATTCATTAATAAATGATAAATATATGCCGACAATATACGATGGCTCGTGGTCTGAGTATGGAAAAAATTAAAATATGAAAAGATCAACAAAAATTACATCCATAGTACTAATTTTCTTTTTTATCATTGCGGCCGTAATTATTGCTAGAACAATGATTGGTAATCATTTTCAAAAAAAATTTAGTAAAAGACCTCCTCCAGGAATAATCGTTAAAGTAGTTGAACAAAAATTATTTCAAAACACTATCGAAACATTTGGTACTGCTGTTCCTGTGCAAATTAAATCCTTTAATATTGAAAAATATGAAATATTAGAACCCATTAAATTTAATACAAAAGTTAAAACAGGAGATGTAATCGCAAAATTAAAGAATAGAAACATAACTACTCCTTTTGATGGAATTATTGGTAAACGAGATTTTTCAAACGATATAGATGTATCGCAAAGCTCAATTATATTAAATTTAGAGGATACATCAGTTCTATTTGTTGATGTCGATATACCAGAAACTTTTGCACCTTTTGTAAAAAAAGGTCAAACAGTAGATATAAAATTTTCTGGCAATGCTCTTAAAAAATATTCTGGAACTGTAGAGTCTACTGCAAGTAGAATTGATACAAATAAAAGATCTCTACCAGTAAGAATTAAACTGAATAACCCTAACAATGAACTTTTATCTGGATCATTATTAGAAATCTCTATTAATTATAATGAAAGAAATTCGTTAAGTATTCTTGATACTAGCCTGATAATGGAAGGTGATAATGTTTATGTATATAAGGTAGATAAAGAAAATACTGTAAAAAAAGTACCTGTAGAAATTGGCTTAAGAAAAAAAGGAATTGTAGAAATCAAATCTGGTCTTGAAGATGGTGATACGGTTGTTGCTGAAGGTTTAAAAAAAACAAGACCTAATGGCAAGATTAAACCAATTAAATATGGCTCAAAACAAAATTCATCAGGTTGGGGTAAAAAAGACAAATCAACTAAAGAGTAAAATAATAAGTGATAAGCGATTAAATGTATATAACTGAAGTTAGCATTAGAAGACCAGTTGTAGCTTGGGTACTATCTTTAATACTTATTGTGTTTGGTCTATTTGTTTATTCCGAGGTACCAGTAAGAGAATTGCCTAATGGTTTACAGCCACCTGTAGTACAAGTTAAAGTCGATTATAAATCTGCATCAGCTCCAATAATAGATCAGGAAATAACCCAAGTAATCGAAGATGTAATTGGAGGAGCCGAAGGAATCAAAAATATTGACTCTAAATCTGAAAATGGAAGAAGTAGTATCAACATAGAATTTGATACTGATATTGAGCTTGATGATGCTGCAAATGATATAAGAGAAAGAGTGGCTAGGATAGTCGACAATCTTCCTTCTGAAGCGGATGCTCCACAAATATTAAAACAGGCAGCTGGTTTTACCACAACAATGTGGCTTTCTGTTTCATCTTCAACCTGGTCAGATTTAGAGCTTGGTGATTATGCAGATAGATATTTGGTCGACTCTTTTTCAAGTGTAAAAAATGTTGGAAGAATTCTATTAGGAGGACTTAGAGAGCTTAGTGTTAGAGTTTGGATTGACCCTATCAAATTAGCTGCAAATGATATGACTATTCAAGAGGTAGAAAATGCTCTTAGAAATGAAAATGTAAGTTTGCCTGCTGGGACTTTGGAAGCAGATAATATAGATTTAACGATTAATTTAGATAAATCCTATACTAATATTGATGAATTAAAATTTTTACCTATTAAAAGAACAAAAAATAAAATTGTAAGATTGTCAGATGTTGCAAATGTAGAATTAGGCCCTGTTTCTGAAAAAACATTATTTAAAGCACAAAGTAAAAATAATTTAAATCAAAAAACAGTTGGTATTGGAATTTATGCAAAAAGTGGTGCCTCAACAGTTGAACTTTCAAAAGAAATACAAAAAAAAATTATTGAAGTAAGAAAGACATTACCTGAAGGTTTAAAGTTAGAAGTTTCATTTAATAGAGCCACATATGTAAATGCAGCAATTAATGAAGTGTATAAAACTTTAGCAATAGCATTTATTTTGGTTGTGATAATAATTTATTTATTTTTGGGTAATATTAAAGCAGTGATCGTTCCTGCTGTTGCATTACCTGTAAGTTTAATTGCATCTTTTCTTGGAATTTATCTATTTGATCTTTCTATTAATATCTTTGTTTTACTGAGCTTTATACTTGCAATTGGAATCATAACTGATGACTCAGTCATCATGACTGATGCTATTTACAGAAAAATAGAAAATGGAGAAAATCCATTGGTTGCTGCTTACAACGGTTCAAAACAAATTACCTTTGCAATTGTTGCTACAACTTTAATTCTGCTTGCTGTTTTTATTCCATTAATATTTATTAAAGGAATATCTGGAACTTTATTTAGAGAAACTGCTATAGCTTTATCTTTTTCTATTGTCGTTTCCTCATTTGTTGCTTTGACTTTATCACCAATGCTTGCAAGTAAATTTTTGAAAAAAAAATCTAATAGTGGATTTTTTGTAAAAAAATTTAACGTTTTTTTTCAGAGTTTTTCTAACTTTTATAAAGAAACATTGAACTACTGGATCAATAAAAAGAAAACCATAATAACTTTTATTTTTTTGATCATAGCTGGGTCTATAGCCTTATTTATGTACACTACTAAAGAGCTTCTTCCAAAAGAAGATAGAGGTGTTTATTTGGTTATTGGTTTTACTGATGAAGGAAGTTCGTTTGATTATACACAACAAAGAGCTCAAGATGTAGAAAAGAGATTGCTTCCATTGCTACAGGCTGAAGATAGTCCTTATAATAGATTCATAATGAGAGTTCCAGGTTTTGGAAGCTCTGCAAATTCATTTAATAGTTTTATTATTATTGCTTTACTGGATGATTGGAAAAAACGAGATAAAGATGCTTTGACAATCATGAGACAAGCTATAGGTAAGATAGTAACTGTACCTCAAACTCTAGCTTTTCCAATCTCACCTCAAGGGATAAGAGTTTCCAATTATAATAAACCAGTTCAAATGGTAATTTTAGGAAGTACTTATGAAGAATTAGAAGGTATTCAAAAAGAAGTTATAAATAAGCTAAGAAGAAATAGGGGATTATCAAGAATTGAATCAGATTATAATAGAAATAAACCTGAAGTAAAATTAGTTATCAATAAAAATAAAGCAAAAGATTTAGGAATATCGACTAGATCTATTGGTCAAACATTAGAAACTTTATATGGCGGTAAAAGAGTTACTACATTTAATAAATTAGGTAAAGAATATCCAATTATTCTTCAACAATATATCTTTGATAGAAAAGATAAAGATAGTTTAAGCAAACTATTTGTAAGATCCAGCATAACTGGAGAATTGATCTCACTATCAAACTTAGTTGATTTAAAAGAAGAAGGGTCTGCAAAAGTACTGGCAAGATATGATAGACAAAGAGCAGTAACAATTTCTGCAAATGTAAATCCCAATTACTCATTATTTGAAGCAATTGAGTATCTGGAAAATATTATGGCAGAGGTTGCACCTAACAATCAAATTACTTGGAAAGGTGAGTCTGAGGAGGTTAAAGAAACAACAAATGAGCTCTATATAATCTTTGCTCTTGGACTATTGACTGCTTATTTAGTGATGGCAGCAACATTTAACTCTTTTATCCACCCATTTATCATTATGCTTACAGTCCCATTAGCTGTTTTTGGAGGACTGGTATTTATTTTATTTTTAAATAGTTCGATAAATATTTTTTCTCAAATCGCTTTGGTAATTTTAATTGGTATATCAACTAAAAATAGTATTCTTATTGTTGATTATGCAAATCAAATTAGAACCACTGGAAAAGAAATACAAGCCTCAGTCAAAGAAGCTTGTGAGTTAAGATTTAGACCAATTATGATGACATCTATAAGTACAATGATAGCAATGTTGCCTTTGGTTATTGGAAATATTGGACCAGGTGCAGGTGAAGCTTCAAGACTAGCTGTTGGATCAACAATACTTGGTGGAATGATAATATCAACATTCTTCACACTATACGTAACGCCAACAATGTACTTAACTCTTGCAAAAAATAGTAAAAGAATTGATGCTGTTGACATTGAATTGAAAAAACAATTATCTAAAAAATAATATATTTGTTCTTATTAAATTTACTTTGACACTCTAATAATTGCTTTTTGTAAAGATTAGATTGTTTCTCTACTCTATTAGCTAAATTAATCACTTTTTTATTATTTTTATAATTTTTATAATTTCCCCACCCTTCATGATAAGCAATATATTGCTTAAAAGCATCTTTTTTGGAAATTTTTAAAATTTTTTCAGTTTTATTTGTGTACCAACCAATAAAATCAACACTATCTTTAAACCTTGTTCTTGTGGCAAATTTATTTCCAGTTTCATCCTTGTATTGTTCCCATGTTCCTTTTACCGCCTGAGAATAACCAAATGAACTTGATGGTCTCTTATAAGGAACTATCTTAAAGAGCTTTTGTCTAGGTGGTTTTGCAAGCCAATCAAAACTAGATTCCATTTTTATAATTGCAAGCTGCAAATAGACAGGAGCTCCCCATTTTTTTTCAGTTTTTTTTGCATGTTTATACCACATGTATCTTTCGTTAAATATCGAACAACTATTCGATGTATTTTTTGGAACTGAAGAACAGCCTGAAATTAAAACAAGTAAAATAAATAAATAATTAACCTTTAGAATTTTCATTTTTTTTTGTAAAATAAAATATAATTATCACTATGATTACACCCACAAGATTCCCAAATAAATCAGGAAATTCAAAACTTCTATCTGGTATAAAGTAATGTAATATTTCAAGTATTATGGATAAGAATATTAAATAAATACTTAAAGGTTTAAATTGCTCAATTTTTTTATGGGTAAAAAAACCCACAAAAGAAAGAGTTAAAAAAGCATAAACATGGTTAGATGAAACTATAAAATTAGGGGTAATTTGGGGTTGTAAACTTATGTCATTATACAAAAACCAGCCCAAAACACTTCCTGGAAATAAATATAAAACAATTAAAATGAAATTACATAAGTAAAAAAAGAATTTATATTTTGAAAAATAATTAATCATTAAGAATATAGTTTTATTTATCAAATTGATCTAAAATATAAACAAATGAGTTATTTAATTTTAGTAAGACATGGTCAGAGTATTTGGAATCTTGAAAAGAAATTTACTGGATGGGTTGATGTAGATTTAACAGAAAATGGAAAATCTGAAGCAAAAAAGGCAGGTAAATTAATAAAAGAAGAACAAATTAAAGTTGATCTTTATTATTCGTCTTTTCAGTTAAGAGCAAAAAATACCTTAAAATTAATAAAAGAAATTTTACAAGATAATAGTGTTTTTAATGAGTCATGGGAATTAAATGAAAGACATTATGGTGCCCTCACTGGGTTAAATAAAGATGAAATGAAAATTAAATTGGGTGAAGAAAGAGTTCATCAATTTAGACGATCATGGGATTTACGACCTGATCCATTAGATAAAAAAGATCCTTATCATCCTATCAATATTAAAACTTATAAAAAAATACCAATTAATCAAATTCCTGACACGGAGTCTCTTAAGGATACCTATGAGAGGGTGTTAAAATTTTATAAACAAGAAATTGAAAATAAAACAACAGATAATAATATTTTAATTTCTGCACACGGAAATTCAATTAGAGCGTTATGTAAATATTTATTTAAATTAGATGAAAATCAAATATCAAAATTAGAGATACCAACTGGAAATCCATTATTGATAAGATTAGATAAAGAGAAGAATATTACTGATTGTAAATACTTAGATAGTAAAAGAGCTAAAGATCTTGTAGTTTTTTAAAAGTTTTAAGGTCTGTTAAATGATAAAAATCATTATTAGTTTCAAAGCCATATAATTCTTTTTTCTCAATTAGTTTATTCCATACATCATTTATTGAAAAATTTTCAGTTTTATAAATAGAAAGAAGTTTTTTATTTAATATTTGGCATCCTGTGTAAATAAATCTTCTATGATGATTTTTTATAATTAAATTATCTTTAAGATCAAAATCACCACTCAAATTCTTATCAAAACTCAATTCTTTTTTAACTAATAAAAGTATATTCTTTAAATTTTTAGAAAAAAATATCTTTTCCATCTCAATAATTTCCTTAGAATAATTATTTTTCCAAATTGTATCCGGATTGAATATTAGAACATTATCTTCACTTGTATGATTTAGCATATTTTTTATGCCACCACCTGTATCAAGAATATTCTTGCCATCTTCGATAATTGTAATTTTAGGTTTAAAATTTTTTTTATTTATAAAATCATGAATTTGATTTTTTAGATAAAAGGTATTGATAAAAATCTCGTTTATACCCAAATTTTCAATTAAATTAATACAAGTTTCAAGTACTGAAATGTTATTAAATTTAATCAAAGGTTTTGGTGTATCTTGAGTTAGTGGGTTTAATCTTTTTCCAAAACCTGCACATAATATTAAAGCTGTCTTAATTCTCATATTACTTAATTATAAATTTAGGAAAATTAGATTCTAATAATAACTTCAAATTGTTCAAAACTTTATTTTTACTCATTCTATTATCAATCATATTCCATGCATATGGTATAAGTTTTAAATATTTTATTTTTTTATCTCGTTCTGCAAGTCTCATAAATATACCTATAATCTTTAGATTTCTAAGAACTGACAAAATATCAAAATCGTTTTTAAATTTATCCACATCAATTTTTTTGTTAGTTTTTAAATAATACTTGTAAACTTTATCTTTCAGCGAATTGGGTGTCTTATATCTAACATCATCTATTAAAGATGCTAAATCGTAGGCTCGGTTTCCTATGATAGCATCTTGATTATCAATCAATCCAATTTGTTTTTTTGAATTAACAATTAAGTTTGAAACATGAAAATCTCTATGGACAAAAGTATCATTTTTAAAATTCAACTTAGATAATAATAACTTGATCTCTTTATTGAATTTTTTGTTAAATATATTGATTTTTTTTTTGTCTAATTTTTTTGAAACATACCAATCACTAAATAATTTCGTCTCACCTAATAAGATATTATTTTTATATTCTTTAATTTTGTAAAATTTGTTTTCGAAATTTTTAATTTTTTTATTTTTAATTAATTGAATTTTATTCAACACATTAATAACTTTTTTTAATAGCAAATAATGATTTTTTTTATTTTTTATAAATATTTGATAAATTGTTTTTTTTCCCAAATCTTCTATTTCAATATAATTTTTTTTGTAATTTTGACTTAATAATTCAGGAGCAATTATACTATTTTTGATTAAAATTTTATTAATTGAATCATAAACTAATAAATTTTTAATTTTTTCTTTTTTAGAAAATACTATAATTGAATTTCTATTAACACTTCTATAAAATTTCCTAAAAGATGCATCTCCTTTTATTTCCTTAAAATCTTTTGAAAATTTCATATTGAAAGTCTAATCTAAACCATCAATTTTAACAGATCTATTATTTAATTCATTTTCATAATTAAATATCAAATCTATTTTCTTTTTATAATTTTCTTTATTAATTAATTGAGGCCATTCAATGAGAGTTATTGTATTTTTGTTGTTATCTAAAAGATCTAAATTTTTAACTTCAGATTCATCTTTCAATCTAAATAAATCATAATGCTTAAATACTATATCATCTATCTCATACTCATTAAGTAGATTAAATGTTGGACTTGTTACCTCTGTAGTTGCTAAATTTTTTTTTATTTGAAATTGATTGATCAAATATTTAACAAAAGTAGTTTTACCTACTCCCATTTCTCCATATAAAAAAACTATCTCACCCCCCTTCAGATAATCTGAAAGTTCTTTAGCTAATTTTCTGGTCGTCTCTTCTGAAGATATATCTATTATGCTATTTTTAATAGCGATAGGCATCTGGTTTAAATGGACCCTCTGTTCCAACACTTATATAATCTGCTTGTTCTTTAGATAATTTTGTAAGCTTTGCTCCTACTTTCTTTAAATGAAGAGTTGCTACTTTTTCGTCTAAATGTTTGGGCAATACATAAACTTTATTTTCATAATTTTTATAATTATTCCAAAGCTCTATCTGTGCAATCACTTGATTTGTGAATGAGGCGCTCATAACAAAACTTGGGTGTCCTGTTGCGCAGCCTAAATTAACTAGCCTTCCCTCCGCTAAAAGAATAATTCTTTTTTTACTTGGCAATTCTATTTCATGAACCTGAGGTTTTACTTCATTCCATTTATAGTTTTTTAGTGCATCAACTTGAATTTCATTATCAAAGTGACCAATATTACACAAGATTGCTCTATCTTTCATGTCTCTCAT
>Ga0257121_1001104_pt1 | contig 21205 bp, 22 predicted proteins | sample SI106_100metaG_FD_190180 | JGI IMG/M metagenome (GOLD analysis project Ga0257121, IMG submission 190180) | Marine microbial communities from Saanich Inlet, British Columbia, Canada - SI106_100 | ecosystem: Environmental > Aquatic > Marine > Inlet | place: Canada: British Columbia | collected... | reverse complement strand
CAGGCAAGATAAAAATTCAATTGAAATTTTTAAAGAGTTGGATATGTCATTCGTTAGCTTATTCATCACCATTATCATCATGGTCAATAAAGTACCAAAGATTAAGAGGTGTGAAAATAGGAGAAAATTGTCATATCTCACCATATGTTTTAATTGATTTGTTACATCCAGAATTGGTAACTATTGAAAATAATGTAACAATTAGTTCTAATTCAATGATTTTTGCTCATGTAAATCCTTCTGCAAATGAATTTTTAAAAAAACATGGATATCCGAGAACAATTAAACCTGTAACTATCAAAAGTGGTGCCGTAATTAGTGTTGGATGTATAATCGTGGCAGGAGTTACAATTGGAGAGAATTCAATTGTAGGTGCAGGTAGTGTAGTTGCACAGGATGTACCAGATCATTGTGTTGTTTTAGGTAACCCTGCCAGAGTAGTTAAAAAAATAGATTATCAAGAAGAATAAGAACAAATCATTAAAAATAAAACACATTTATCATATTTTGTTTTTTAAAAGATATGAATTCTATTTTCAAAAAACTAGCTATTCCAGAAGTAATATTAATTGAACCAAAAATTTTTTCCGATAAAAGAGGTTTTTTCTTTGAAAATTTTAAAGAAGAAGATTTCATTTTAAATGGAATAACAAAATTAATTCAAGATAATATTTCTCATTCTACACTTGGAGTAATTAGAGGTTTACACTATCAAAAAAATCCTAAAGCACAAGCAAAATTAGTAACTGCAATTACCGGAAAAATTTTTGATGTTGCAGTAGATATTAGGAAAAATTCTCCAACATATGGTAAATGGGTTGGAGAAATTCTTTCAAATGAAAATCATAGATCTTTATATATTCCAGAAGGATTTGCGCATGGTTTTTCGGTTTTAAGTAAAGAAGCAGATGTATTTTATAAAGTTAGTAATGAATATTCACAAGAAAATGAAGGAGGAATAAAATGGAATGATCCGACAATTAACATTTCTTGGGCAATAGAGCAACCAATAATTTCTGAGAAAGATAATTTATTACCACTATTAAAAAAAATAGATAATAATTTCAGCTATAATTAATCATACATTAGAGTTAAATAATTAATTTCAAATTTGTAATCATGAAAATTTTAGTTTGCGGGGGAGCAGGGTTTATTGGAAGTGCATTTATTAGAAATTATCTAAATAATAATCCAAAAGATAAAATTATTAATTTGGATTCACTTACAATTGGTTCAAATTTAAAAAATCTTAAAAAAATTGAACAAAATAAAAATTATCAATTCATTAAAGGCGATATTAAAAATCAGAAAGTTGTAAATGATTTAGTAAGAGATGTGGATACGATAATTAATTTTGCTGCAGAATCTCATGTAGATAGAAGTATTGCAAATCCAAAACCATTCATTGAAACAAATATACTTGGAACTTACTCGTTACTTGAAGCTACAAAGAAATACGATAGTTTATTCATTCATGTGTCAACTGATGAAGTATATGGGGATGCAGAAAATGAAGATTCATTCACAGAAAAATCAATAATAAATCCCAGCAACCCATATTCAGCAACAAAAGCATCAGCAGATCATTTAGTTTCTGCATATCATAGAACATATGGAATAAAATGCATTACAACTAGATGTACAAACAATTTTGGACCATATCAATTTCCAGAAAAACTTATTCCTAAAACAATCATTAGAGCAAAAAAAGATCTAAAAATTCCATTATATGGTAATGGTGAACAGATTAGAAGTTGGATTCATGTTTATGATCACGTTCAAGCAATAGAAAATTTGATCTCAAATGGAATGCCAGGTCAAGTGTACAACATTACAGCATGGAATGAAATAAGAAATAGATCAATCGTAGAAAATATTTTAGAATTATTGAATAAATCTAAAAATTTAATTGAATATGTAGATGATAGACCAGGTCATGATAAAAGATATTCAATAGATGCATCAAAAATTCAAAAAGAAGTTAACTGGAAACCAAAATATGATTTTAAAGAATCATTAAAAAAAACAGTTGAATGGTATGACAAAAATTATTCTTGGTGGGAACCGCTAATAGATGAAAAGACATTACATCCTCAACCATGGACATTGAAATGGGAATAAAAAAAATTTTAGTAACTGGTTCTGCAGGGCTTATTGGAACACAAGTTGTAAAAGATCTTCTAGATAACAACATTCAAGTTTATTCTTGCTATAATAAAACAAAACCGGAATTAGGAATTATGACACATTTGGATTTAACAAAAGAAGAAGATATTGTGAATACAATGAACAACATAAAGCCAGATGTAGTTATTCATTTAGGTGCTATGACAGATGTTGAATTATGTGAAACAGAAAAAGAATTAGCAAGTGAAATCAATACAAACGCTACTGAAATTTTAGCTTTAGAAGCAGAAAAACATAATGCATTTTTTGTGTATATGTCAACTGATTATGTTTTTGATGGAAAAGTAGGCATGAAGACAGAAAAAGATAAACCAAATCCGATAAATTTCTATGGAAAATCAAAACTAAAGGGAGAGAAAGTATTTGAAAAAATCACTACTCCAAACATCATTATTAGAACAAGTACACCATTTGGAATACATTCAAAAAAAATAAGTTTTCCAATTTGGATAAAAGAAAATTTAGAATTAGAAAAAGAGATACCAGTTTTGATAGATCAACATACATCACCTAGTCACATTCCAAATATTTCAAAAATGATTATTGAAATAATTGAAAGAAAGATTACTGGAATAATTCATTTAGCTGGAGCTACAAAAATTTCAAGATATGATTTTGCAATACGTATATCTAAAATAACAAATATGAATCAACAATTTCTGAAACCAACAAAAATGGAGCAGATGGATTGGAAAGCACAAAGACCTATCGATTCATCATTAGATGTTACTAAAGCAAAAAAAATTTTAAAACATAAACCAGAAGAAATTGAAAATAGTCTTAAACTATTTTTTAATGAATTAAAAAAGTGAAGATTATTTATTTCCTTTAATTAAATTAGCGATTGAAAAAAGAATTGTGCCGGATATTAATAAAATTGTGCCTAAAATTATTCCACATATTCCAATTAAAGCAATATTAGTCATAAACACTTGTTGCTCAGAATAAATTCGTAAAGCCCAAATTGCAAAAATTAATCCTATTGCTAAAAAGAACAAACCAGTAACACCATAATACAAAAGAGGTCTTTCAATTGCAACATGTTTTATTGTACTAATTACTACAGAGGCTCCATGAGAAATTGGTTCTTTGGAATGAGTATTATTTTCATAACTAATCGTAATAGGAATTTCAGTAATTCTCATTTTTTTCTTTGTTGCCTTAATTAAAATTTCAGTGGATATTCCCATTCCAGATTCAGTAGGAGAAATTTCTCGTAATACTTTTTGAGAATAAGATCTAAAACCACTCTGGGAATCAGAAATTTTTGAACCAGTCATAATATTTGTTAATCCCGTAATAGTTTTAATTCCAAATTTTCTATATTTTGGTAAATTTTTAGTTTTACCAAGAAATCTAGAACCTATTACAATATCAGCAATATTTTTCATAATGGGTTTTAAAATATCATCAATTTCACTTATTTGATGTTGACCATCAGCATCAAAAGTAACTAAAACATCACAGTCAATTTTTTTAGCTTCATTAAAAATTGTCTTTATTGCTGAACCATATCCTTGATTTTTTGAATGTTTTACTACATGTGCACCCATATCAGAAGCAATTTTTGAAGTAGAATCTGAAGATCCATCATCACAGACAAGTACATAATCATATTTTTTTTTAAGATTATCTACTATTGTACCAATATTTTTTTCTTCGTTAAATGCAGGGATTCCAATCATTACTTTCAAACCAACAAACATTTTTTGTTTAATTATTTAAGAGATTATATTTTATTGATAATTTTCAAGTGAGCACTCACCATATTTTCAAACATGTCTTTGTTTAAATCAAGAAAATTAGTCATACCATTATTTGATATATCTGTATTGGATAAAATATTTCCAGAATAAAGACTTGTATCTCTTCTTATTTCATATTCAAACATATTAAATTCAAATAATCTGTCATCTAACAAATCCTCATATTTTTGATATTCTGTTGAATCCACTTTATGTCTTAGAGCATCTTTAATTAAATTTGGAAGTGAAGTAAGAGAATCTACATGAAATATTGAAGGCATTATTTGAGCTGGTTGTTTTCCAAAAACAATTGACGGTATGCAATGTTTGAGAGCTTTTAATGTAGAATATCCTCTAGTAGTGATCACTAATTTTGAGTTTTTAACTAACAAATCATTATCAACTAGAGGGTTGATAAGAATAACATTAGGAATATCTATAATCTGATTATAATAGTCCATATCATGCCATTTTCTTATTCCAGCTGCAACATGTTCTTTCACATATAATACATAATTGATAGGAATTGACTGTGCAATGTTACGAATTACTTCTATCTGATTTGTATAATATGGTGCATAGTGTAAAGTATTCATTTCTTCATCTATGCTCATTGGAAAGTAAACATAAGGAAGATTCAGATCAGGCAAGGAATTTGAAACTTTCTGAAGATCTTGATAATTAATTCTCCTTCTTAACTCAAAAGTCAATGCATCTTTTACAACTTTTAATTTACTTTTTCCATAATACATAAAATTTGAATTAATTAATTCTGAATCAAAATCCAATAAATAATTTTTTAATGCTATTAATTTATTTGAGAAATTAGTATTACGTGATTGAATATAACTATGGTGAATTTTATCATATGATTCTTTATTTTCAATATTAGATTTTTCTCCTTTAACTGATTTCTCCAATATAATATTTGAAGTAAGATCATAGGTTGCACCATCTTCAACTATAATTGTTTTATTCTTAATTCCAGTAGCTATTATGGTCGATAAAACTTTAATTCCTTTTTTTCTACACAAATCTAACAAAAGTTTTTGGTGATGGAATACAGGATCATATGTAAGAAAATAATCTGGTTTGATTTCATCTAAAATTAATTCAAATAATTTTATCTCTTGTTCTAAAATCGATAGGATTTCTATTTTTTGAAATTTGTAAAAACGGTTATGCAAATAAAAAAACCGCTCATTTAGTGCGTATTTCCACAAATTAAGTCCATATTTTTTTTCAAAAGTACGTAAATAATCAAGATCAGGCTTCTGGTTTTTTTTAATATTATCATGAAAAAACCATAATTTTTCAAAATTTACAAGATTTTGATTTTGAAGAAACTTTTTTGGTTTTGTATTAATATCAACTATTCCAAAAAAATCTGCATCTAAACGTGATTGAAGATAATAAGATAAAGAATAATGTAAGAAAAACCCATTTAGCCAAAACAACATTCTTGGTTTTTCCTCCATGATTTTTAGCTAATTAGGTATTAAATATAGTTAATTTTTTACAATTTACGTAAAATTTTCTTTTGTAATATTACTTTTTATCTTATAAATAGATCAAGGAATAAATTAATTGAAGACAATAATGCTTCACTGTTTCAACATCTAAGTATAACTTTACAAAAAACTATGATAAGGATTAAGTACAATTATTTTTACATTTAGATGACTACATTGAATATTTCTATCATAACTAATAGTCCAAAAATAACATTTTCATTTTTAACAATATTTTTTATCGGATTGGGAATTCGTATTTACTATTTTCCTTTTGATTTACCATTAATTATGGATGGGCTAGATAATTTTACTTACGCAACTGCAATTAATTATTATGGACATTTACCAGTAGAATGGACTCCAATTAATAATGGATGGCCAATATTTCTTTCATTTTGGTTTTCGATAATTAATTTGGAAAATACTTTACAATATATGCAATTACAGAGAGTAATTTCCATTACAATATCATCTTTAATTATGATCCCTGTCTATTTTTTATGTAAAAAATATTTTGATGAAAAAATAGCACTTGTTGGTGTTGCATTAATTGCATTTGATCCAAGAATGATTTTAAATTCGTTACTAGGAATTACAGATTCATTATTTATTTTATTAGGAATAACATCTCTAGTACTTTTTTTAAAATATGAAAGAAAAATAATGTTAATATCATTTATTTTAGCTTCATGTGCCACCATTGTACGCGCAGAAGGATTATTCCTATTCATTACATTAACAATATTATTTTTTATAAAATATAAAATATCTAAAGAAATCTTAAAAACATACATTCCTTGTTTGATTGTTTTTATGCTGATATTAATTCCAATTATAGATTATAGAATAGATGTTGCCGGATATGATGGTATTTTTCAAAGAGGGGCATTGGGTGCAACTCAGATTATTTCAATGACAGATAGCGATGATAATTCAGAGATTATTGACGGACTGTCACTATTTGCAAAATATCTAGGATGGATTATGATACCAAACTTTTTAATATTTTTGCCATTTGGAGTTATTTTATTTTTTAAACACAGAAAAAAAGAAACTAATTTCATCATAATTTTTGTAGTTATCTGCAGTATTCCAATTTTATATGCATATTTACGCCAGGCACAAGATACAAGATATCTGTATGCGTTATTTCCAATTTTTTCATTAATATCATTATATTCAGTTAAAAGTTATCTTGAAAAATTCAAAAGAAAAGATCTAATAATATTTTTAATGATTGCCGGAATTTTAACTAGTTCAATTATTTTTTATGAATATAAAAAAATAGATTATGAAAAGGAAAGAGAATTAAATGAATTTGCTAAAAGTATACCAATAGTAATTGGAGGTTTAAACTATCATCCCACAGTAACACAGTATATTGGTCCTTCAGAAGTGAAAGAAGAATGGCCGTTTGTATTTTATGATGAAACACGTAAAATTGAAACAGTACAAACTAATAATTACAATAATTTGAGCGATTTTATTTCAAATAATAAAAACAAATTAACTCATTTGATAATTGATGATAATTCAAATCTTCCAGATTTTTTAAATGAAATATATCATAATGAAGAAAAATTCAAATATCTAAATAAAATTTATGATTCAAAATCAATGAATTATAATTTTGAAATAAAAATATTTGAAATAGATTTTGAAAAATTTAATTTGAATCAAAAATTAGAAAAATAGATTATTTGATAATTCATTATTTTACATAAATAATAAATTAAAATTAGAACTCAATCATTTTTTTAGTACTTGGAGGATGACCTATATTTACACCATTAATTTTTTCACCATATTTTGGAGATCTATACAAATTTTCAATATCATTAATTTTAAAATTTTTGACAAGATCGTTTTTACAAAAAAAAGCATTTACTCCATTATTGTCACAGCCTAATAATGTATAATTTTTTTCTAGTCCTAATTTTTTTAATGCCAATAAACTTGCTCCAAAATAATTGGTACCATCCCATTGAGCATCGGCATCATAAGGTACAACTTTACTCTCATTAGGAGGTATAGATGAATTAAATTCTATTACCAGTACACGTGGATGAAATTTTGTAATTGCTCTCCATACCCAAAAATCATTATAATCAATATCTATGGACAATAAATCAAAATTTTCAGGGACTTGATATTTTTGAAACAAATTTTGAATATTTTCAGCAGTGATTCTTTCATTTTTAATATCTAGCTTTAAATGCATTGAACGTTCTTTACGTTTGATAATTTTTTTTGAAAATTTAGTATATTTTTTAAGATTATCGCTGAAACCCTTATTTCTATTAGACCAAGCTTTTTTCATTACTTCCTTCCACTGAATATTTTGATCTGCACCATAATCCATCATTAATCCAGTCCAGCCTTTTTTTTCTAAAAGATAAACAGTGTTACATTCAAATCCATTACCCACTCCAAATTCAACAGAAAATTTGTTAGTAGTGCCAATTTTAGAAAAAATGAATTCTAAAATTCCATCTTCGCCATTTTGAGAATAAATTTTTTCTTCATGTAAATTAATATCGAATATCTCTAAATTCATTTTATTATTATAATTCATTATTTTTAGCGTATTTTAGTATATCATAGAAATTAAACATCATAGAAATTCATTATAAAGTTTAATTACTTTTTTAATTTCTATATTTGCATTATACTTTTTTAAAATTTCATTTTTTAATTTTTTACCTAAATCATCTCTGACATTTTCATCTTTTAAGTAATCAATTTGATTTGCTAAATCACTATTTGTTTTTCCAAGACATACATAGTCATTTTGAAAATCAAGATTTCCTACAGGTGTTGTAACAATTGGCATTTCACACGCAGCAGCTTCAATAAATTTTGTTTTTGAGCCTAAATAACAAGCATATTCAGGATATGGAGCTAATAAAACACTGCATGTTCTTAATGTATCAATATAATTATCGACTTGACCAGTAAATGTTGTATTTTTAAATTGTAAACCATCAGAAAAAGTTTTGTCAGTTGGACCAATAAATACAAATTCAATTTCCGGAAATTTTTTAACTAAAAATTGAATCATACCAAATCCATAATAATTTAATTTTCCAGGCAAAAATGGTCCCACTAAAGCAATTTTTAATTTATTACATTGTGTAGAAATATAATTTTCTGGGAAAACAGCATTTCTTACTAAAGTTGAACTTTGAATATTTTTTACCCTATCAAGAATATTTTCTCCAGCACAAATAATATGTTTAGAATTTTTAAAAATTTTAGTCTCTAATTTTTTGTAATGATATGATTTTGCTAAAAAAGCCCATTTGCGCCAAGAACGATATGAGTAACCATGTACCATATGTGAAGAAAACACAAATTCAAGTCCATGTGCATCAACAATATATCGATGATTTTTTAATAACCTGCCACTAAGCTGTTGAGCATGAATCAAATTATTTGGCAAATCAGAAACTTTTTCTGAATTAAATTCATCAATTAATTCAATGTTTTCAAAACCATTTTTTTGAAGTGCATTAAGTTCCCACTCAGCTCTATTTCCACTAGCATCAAAACCATCAATTTTACGTTCAGTAATCATAGAAACTTTGTTCATTTTTCTATATGATTAGAATAATGATTAAAACTTTGTTAATGACAATTAAAAATATAGAAAAAAATAAAATTTTAATCATTATGTTACAATTTCTGAAATTAATTTTGAAAAAGTTGCATTTGATATAGAAGAATAAAAAAAATCATTTAACGGTATTTGATATACTAATTTTTAATAATCATGTTTAGTTTCTAAAGAAAATGGATTTAATCTAAATTGGGTAAAAATCATAGAACATTTAGTACAACTTATCAAAAAATTTCTAGGATAAATTCATTTATTATTATTTTTATAAAATTGTCAAAATTAATAGTATTCATCTAATCATATTTTAGAAATATTCAACAAATGTATTTTTAAATGGATTATGGTAATTTTATCATAAATTGGTCATTGATTAATTTAACATGTAAACTATGTTTAGCACTAAAATCATTTACTGCTCTAATTACATCATCACCCCATTTGTTTGGTGCATTAACGTAATCATCACCTGCAATAATACCACCAGATTTTACTTTAATTAATGCTATTTCAAGATCATCTAAAACATCTTGATATTCATGACTTGCATCAATGTATACCCAGTCAAAATATGCATCTGAAAAAAATTTCATTGCATCAATAGAATTTTTACGAATGATTTCAACATTGCCATATTTTTGTAACTTAGTTAAAACATTCAAATACATTTGATCAAATTTTTCTTGAGTAAAAGAATTTTGAACATCCGAATTATCTTTCATCAACTGTGTTGACCAAGCATCTATCAATACAAGTTTTTTTGGATTAGTTTTGTTTAGAATACGTTGGGATAATTCGCCTTGATATACTCCTATTTCTGCACATATTGCATTTTTTGGTAATTTTTTTAGAAGTTGATCCCTTCTTTCAAATATTGATCTAGTAAAGTTTTTTGCTCTTCTTAGTAACTTAAATCCCATTGTTTTTCAAAAAAATTGTATGTATTTTAATATTTAAAAAATCATAAAAAGTAATCAATCTTTAATGATTATGTTTAGTTTCTAAAGAAAATGGATTTAATCTAAATTGGGTAAAAATCATAGAACGTTTAGCGCCTGTAATTGCACTACCACGTTTATGAAATACATTTCCATTCATTAGAATTAGAGTGTTTTCAGGTACAATTCCTTTCATAATATTTAATTTTAAAAAAGATTCTTCTTTTTTATTTATTATATAAAATGAATCTTTTTCTGTTCTATTCTTTTCATTACTTTTTTTATATTCAAGCCATAATCTTTGTAAAGAAAATTTATTAGAACCTGGGCAAAAAGTTAACGGACCATCTTCAGGTTTTACATCATGAGTCAAAAAGAAAACTTTGTGAGATGGAAACGAAATATCAGAATGAAATGTTTCTACTTCAGAGGAGTTTTGGATACCAGAAACTCTTTTTTCATAACTAACAGTATCAAACCACACTGCGGGGATAGAGAGTTGTCGCGATTCAGCAGAATTTAACAAATTAAGAAGTTTTGGATTAGTAAGAAATTTTTTTGTAAAAGGCATTTTTTCAAAATGTCTTTTAGCGAATTTCTTTCTAGACCAAACTGAATCACCATCCTCAATAATGTTTTCAATACCTTCATAATTTTTTTGATTATCAAATTCTTTTTGTAATCCTTCAAACTCATTTTGAGGAAGAAAATTATGTATTACTATTACACCATCTGCTCTCAAAAGTTTTTCTTCTTTAGTTAATTTAGAGAATAATTTTTTGCTTCTAATATTAAAACATAATTTAGCAATCAAAATACGAAAAATATGAAGTCCAAATAAATTTAAAAATCTATTTTTTACAAATTTTTGACCAGAAAAAACACCAGACATGTTAATTATGGATGAAGTCATATATGAAAATCAGATATATGTCATAATAAAGATTTTGAAGCATAAAAATTATTAACTGAACAAAAAATTGGAAAAATATGAAGCTTCCACATGCAATAAGATTTTTCAGGAAACCTGATCATATATCATTTTTAGTAGGATTTGCTCTTTTATCATCTCATTTATTTATCAATGACTTTTTTTTAAAAATTGCAACAATTCTTACATTTTCTTTTACATTAGCATATGAATTATCAGAAATAAGTAAAGGTGGAAGAGACATCTACAAGCTTGATCATTTTACATTTGTTATTGGTTTTGTTTTATTGATTGCGACTATTATTTATGAAAATCAATTAATTTTATACCTAATATTCATTTTAATGGCATTCACATTAGGATATGAAGTGTATCGAGTAAGACAAATGGATGTAAAAAATAGGAAAAAAAATAATGAATAATTGTCATGTATTAAAATTTAAAATAATTTTAAATTTTAAAATAGATTAATTTGAGACATTTGTACGTAAAATTAATTATAGAACGGATTAATTCATGATGTATGAATGAGGGATGGATAAGACGCAGATGGTGGGAATTTAGACAAGGTCATAGTATTTACTTAATTTTTGCTTTAACTTTCATAAATTTTATTTTAATTTCATACAGATTATTAATTGAAAAAGTTAAATTTTTAGGAGAATTAATACCAGAACTTTGGATTTTTGCAATTCTATTTCTTGTAATTTACATACCTACTGCAATTTTAATTGGAGCATGGCATAGAAAAACACAACTGCGTGTGGAAGCAACAATAATTGCACAAGCAAATCCGGTATTAGCCAAAATGTTTAGAACTTTATTGGATGTGCAAACGGGTAAAGCTAATGATGAAGAAATTGAAAAATTTAGAAAAATGCTAGAAGGAATAGAAAAAAATGAATGATGTTAAAAATAAAACTATTAGAATAATGATGTTAGATACTAGAACAGGTCATTCACAATATCTAATGTTTTTTTTAGTTTTTTTAAATTTTATTTTAATATCAATTAATTTTATTCCAGATACAAGTTTTGAAGAAGAAATACCAGCTGATGAAATTATTATGTATACCGGGATTTTTTTAATAATTTATTGTCCTCTTGCGACATTAATTGGAGCATGGCATAGAAAAACACAAACACCAGTAGAACAAGACATACTTAGAAAGCAAGATCCAATTTTAGCTAAATCATTTAAGATTTTATTAGATATTAAAACAGGTGAAATAACTAAAAAAGATACTGAAGAATTTAGAGAATTTTTATTAAAAATTGAAGAGAGAAAATTTTAGTTATTAGAATAATGGATCAGTTAATTTAATAGAAGATTTTCCAAGTAACAATGAAAGGGATTATTTTACATGGGGGGCATGGGACAAGATTACGCCCACTTACACACACAGGTCCAAAACAATTACTTCCAATAGCAAACAAACCCATGTCTAATTATTGTGTTGAAACATTGGTTAAATCAGGAATAAATGAAATGGCATTTATTATTGGTGGAACTGGAGCAGAAAAAGTAGAAGAATTTTATGGAAAGGGAGAAAAATTTAATGCAGAATTTTCATACATTAAACAAGATTTTCCTAAGGGAATATCTCATGCAATATCATTATGTGAAGATTTCATTAACGGAGAAAAATTTGTAGTCTTTCTAGGAGACAATATCATCAATAAAGATATTACAAATTATATTTTAAATTTTGAAAAATCAAATGTTGAAGCTTCATTGTTATTATGTGAAGTTGATAATCCATCACAATTTGGAATTGCAGAAATTAAAAATGAAAAAATAGTGAAAATTACTGAAAAACCAAAAAAACCTGTTACAAATCTTGCAGTTACAGGAATTTATTGTTTAACACCACATATTTTTGAAGTTATAAAAAAACTAAAACCATCTTGGAGAAATGAATTAGAAATAGCTGATGCACTTCAAATCTTAATTGAAGAAGGGAATGAATTAACATTTGAGATGATCACTGATTTTTGGAAAGATACGGGAACTCCAAAGGACATAATTGAAGCGAACAAAAAAGTTCTAGAAAATATGAAAGAATTTCAAAAAGGAGTAATAGAAGAGGGAGTAATTATTTCAGGAAAAGTAATGATAGGTAAAGGAACTGTAATTAAAAAAGGGGCAAAAATTACAGGGCCAGTCATAATTGGAGAAAATTGTAATATTGAAGAATATGCAGACATAAGAGAAAATACAAGTATTGCAAATAATTGCCAAATTAAAGGGTCCATCATTTCAGACTCAATTATAATGTCTAATTGTACATTTGAAGGAAAATTCGAGATAAAAAACAGTATAATTGGATCAAACTCTAAAATTTTACAAAATAATAGCAATCCAAATCATGAATTTCTTCTTGGTGAGGGTTCTCAAGTATCAATTTGACCATACAGATAGATAGTAAATCATTAAAGAGTAATTTTTTTAAGAATTAAACATAATGAATTTGCTTGGAATAGATTTTGAAGATTGGTATCATCCACAATTAGTAGAACCATTTGTGACAAAAGATAAGAAAATCCCAACAATGTTTCAAGGACTAGATAAAATTCTAGAATTATTAAGAAAACAGGATGTTAAAGCAACATTTTTCGTTGTTGGGGAATTACTAGAATCAAATCCTGAAATATTAGACAAAATTCTAGATGCAGAACATGAAATAGGTTTTCACACAATGAAACATAATCGATTAGATTCACCCAATTTTAAAGAAAAATTCAAAGAAGAAATAAAAGAATTTGACAAACTTACATCAAAAAAATCAATTGGTTTTAGGGCACCAACTTTTTCCATTAATAAAAAAAGTTCATGGGTAATTGATGAACTTGTAAATAATAATTATAGATATGACAGTAGTATAATTCCTGCAAAAACTAGTTTATATGGAATACCAGAAGCTGAGAAATCACCATATAAAATTACGAGCGAACATTTAGAAAAAAATAATGAAGATGGCAAATTGATAGAATTTCCATTATTGGTTACAAAATTTTTAGGAAAAACTATTCCAGCTGCAGGAGGATTTTATTTAAGAACACTTCCATTAAAAATTATAAAAAATGCAATTAAATCTTATGAAGAAGAAAATAAAGTATCAAGTTTTTATATTCATTCATGGGAATTAACGCCAGAATATATTCCAAAAATAAAATTACCTATTAAAAATAATTTCATCACTTTTCATAAAATAGATAAAACATTTTCAAAAATGGAGTCACTTTTTAATCAATTTGAATTTACTTCGTTTAATTCATATTTAAATAAATTAAAGATGTGAGAACATGTCAGAAAAAGAAACAATAATTGTATGGTTAGATTTTGATGCATATTCCTATTTTCATTTAGGAGTAATTTCTAAAATAGTAAAACTAGAAAAATTTGAATTTATTGGAATTATTACTAGAAAACAAGATATGGAATTTTTTGAAAAACAAGAATTTATAAAATTTAAAAAATTATTATACTATCCAGATTGTTACATTAAAAAAACAAAATTCAATTTAGATAATTTAAAAAGAATTGAAGAAAAATTTGGATTGAATATTTGGTTAAATATTTTTTCAGATAGAAGTTTTAATAAATTTTGGACTTATTTTCATAAATTTACACGTGAAGAAATTTTAATAATTATAGAAAGTTCACTTTTATTTTTTACTGATATTTTAAAAAAAGAAAAACCAAAAATGATACTCATGCAAACTCCAGGAGAAAATGTTTCAAATTTACTTCTTTACGAAATTGCTAAAAAAATGAATATTCAAACAATTATGCCTATGGACATACATTATAAAGATCATATTCACATTTCCACTAATACTAAGAATAGTGAAATTTCAAACAAAATTGAAAAAATAAAAAATAATTTTAGTGAATCATTCCAAATATATGATAAAGAATTTGTAAAGAAGAAAAATTATACTGATATTTTAAAAATAATGAGCAGTTATGACCCAAGCATAAAATCATTTTCTAAAAAAATTACTCATTATATCAAAAGATTGTCAAATAATTTAGAACCTATTTATCTTAATGTTGGAAAAACAAAATATCGGCTCATACAAAATAGAATAAGTAATTTTCTTAAAGTGAAAAAACGTGAACAATTTTTAGATAATTATGCAAAAAAAACATTAGAAAATGAAAAATTCATATATTTTCCACTTCAAAGTGAACCAGAAGCTTCAATTTTAACAAATACTCCATTTTATAGTAATCAAATTAATTTAATCGAAGTAATTGCAAAATCCATTCCAATAAATTATGTACTATATGTAAAAGAACATCCATTTCAAAAACACAAATTATGGAGATCAATTGATGATTATAAAAAAATAAAAAATATACCAAATGTGAGATTTTTACATCCCAGTGTTAATGCACAAGAAATACTAGAAAAAACTCAAGCAGTCATATCAATTTCTGGTGCAACAGGATTTGAAGCATTATTTTATCACAAACCAATTATTATGTTTGGAGATGAATATTATGATAAATTATCTATGGTCATAAAAATTGAAACATTTGATGAATTATCATATAAAATTCAAAATGCATTAACTAATTTTAAATTTAATGAAAAAGAATTATCAATGTTTGTTAAAATTTTAAAAGAGTTTGCTCTGCCTGTACAATATTATTCAATACTTAAAGACGGAGTTTTAATTTCAGCCATCCAAAGAAATCAAAATGATTTTGAATTAACAAATTTAGCATTTAAAAAATTCATTAAAAAATGGGAAGAAGAGTTCACAATACTTGCCAAAACAATTTTAGTAAGATCTAATGAAACGAACTAGGAATTAAATTGTCATATATAAAAATGAGTCAAAAAAATGTAAATATTTTGAAAAAAATAAAAGTAGTAATCACTGGTGTGGATGGTGTACTTACGTATGAAAGGATGTATTATTCAAATAAAGGTAAAATAATGAAGAAATTGGGGCAAATTTTAACATAACCTAATATAATAAAATGAGGATAATATGAAAAAAATAATTGTTACAGGCTCAGAAGGGTTAATTGGGGCAGAAATTTGTAAATATTTTGAAAAAAATAATAATAAAGTTTATCGATTGGATTTAAAATTAGGGCATGATCTTAATGATGAAGAGTTTGTAAAATCATGGTTTAAAAAAAATCATGCAAAATATCTGGTCAATTGTTTTGCATTAAACGATGCTGTTCAATCAAAGAGAGAAAAAGGAACATTATTTGATTTTCCTTTAGAGTCTTTTTCAAAATACCTGAATGTCAATTTAGTATCACTGTTTTCGGTTTGCAGACAATTTGTAAAAAATAATAAAAAATCTTCAATAGTAAATTTTTCTTCAACATATGGAATTGTTTCACCTAAACCAGAATTATATGATGGATCACATAAAGATGTAGGCTACGGAGTTTCAAAAGCAGGTGTTGTTAATCTCTCAAAATATCTTGCAGCACATTTAGCTCCATCAACAAGAGTAAATTGTGTAATTCCAGGAGGAGTATTATCAAAACAGAATAAAAAATTCATTAAATTATATTCTAACATAACACCAATGAAAAGAATGATGAAAAAAACAGAATTAAATGAATTAATTGATTATCTATGTAGTGAAAAATCTAGTTATGTCACTGGAAGTGCTTTCACAGTAGATGGCGGATATACAATATGGTAATCAAAAAAAACTAATTTTTGTTTTCACATAAATTCAGCTAATCTAAATTCAATTTCAGAAGTCTATTAGAAAAGACCTTTTGCTGCTTCTGCTATATCATCTTCAATTTTAGCATTTGAATTAGACCAATATGTTTTAACAAATTCCTCTCTTAACTTGTATCGTAATTTATCATCAGTTTCAGCTCTTTTAATTTCGGGCCATCTATCTTTTGGGAATTTTATATACATTGCAAAAACATCTCGTAAACGAGTCATTCTATATTTACTACAAATTGAGGCCATTTTTACTATTAATTAATGATTTTTTTATTTATGTAGAAAAATTTCAATCTTAAGACTAAAACATAAAAAACAGATAGAAATAAGATGTAAAAATCATAACTTTTATGATAAAAATTCTTGTTACTGGACATAAGGGGTTTATTGGCAGTCATCTTGTAAATAGTCTAAAAAACTGTGAAATAGTTACAGATTCAATAAATGGAAAACGTATCAATTTACAAAATATTGAAGAAGTAATGAAAATTGAGCCAGTAGATATAGTAATTCATCTTGCAAGTAAAACAAAAAAAGAGTTAGACTGGAATGAGTATTATGAAAATAATGTAAAAGGAACTTCAAATGTTTTAGAATATTGTGTGAAGAAAAATATTAAAAAAATTATTTTTGTTAGTAGTTATGTATATGGTAAACCAAAATATTCGCCAATAAATGAAGAACACCCAGTTTTACCTCATAATTTATACACTAAAAGTAAATTATTAGCTGAAGAATTATGTAGAGATTATAGTGAAAGATTTAATCTTAATGTAATAATTTTAAGACCGTTTAATATTTTTGCAAAATCAATGAATAGAAATTATTTAATTTCTAATTTAATTGAATCAATCAATACAGAAGAAACTGTAACAATTACTAATAGAACTAGTAAAAGAGATTTTTTATACATAGATGATTTTATAGAATTAATTTTGAAGATAAAAGATCATGATTTTAAATATGAAATTTTTAATATAGGTTCAGGAATTTCTTATTCATTTGATGAAGTAATTGAAATGATTGAGAAAAGTACATCAAAAAAATTAAATTTAGAATATGAAAACGATGTTCAGTCATACATAGAAAATATAACAGCAGATAATTCTAAAATTACAAAAATGTTAAACTGGCAACCAAGACTAACGTTTGAAGAAGGTTTGCAAAAATTATTATGAATTTAATAATTTTTTGTAAAGATCCAAATATTTTTGACCAATATTCGACCAAGTATAATTTTGAACTTCAGAAAATGCTAATTTAGAAATTTTTTCTAATTTTTCTTCATCATCAATAATAGAAACAATTTGATTCAATAATTCTTCAGAATTTTCAGGCTCGATTAAGATTCCACTATCATTACTGAATAATTCCACATTTCCTCCAACATTTGTAGCGATAACTGGAGTATTACATGCCATTGCCTCCAATAGTGTGGCACTAATCCCTTCAGCAATTGAAGGTTGAATTAACAATTTAGAACCACGAATTAAAGGAATTGTTTTCTCTTTAGGCTGATATCCTAAATAATGTATATTTTGACAATTTTTTACAGATTCAATTACAAATGGTTTTTCTGGCCCATCACCTACAATTATTAAATCAATATCTTTAGGAAGTTTTTTTGCAGTCTCAATTACAGTACGAATGCCCTTTTCTTTAGATAACCTTCCTGCAAAAATTATTTGTTTTTTGTATCTAGTATCAATTTCAGTAGATAACGAGGTAATATCAATTCCATTAGGAATAAAAAATACATTCGAGTTAAATTGTTTATAATGATTAAATGCCTCTGTAGAGCCTGCAGTAATTGCATCTGCCCAAGTTAAAGCATTTTTTTCATATTTATTCGAAAAAGTTGATCCAGATTTACCATGAAGCATTTCAATTTGATTACTATAAATTCCATGAATTGTTAAAATTTTTTTTCCGTTTACATTTTTCATCGCTAATGCAGCAATTGGGTGTTGTGCATGAACTATATCATATTTTTTCATAAACTTTGTTTTAAAAAAAGAAGATATTAAAAAACTTGGATTTTTTAATTTTTTTATTGGAATTGTAAGAGTATTTTCAGAAGAAATTACATCAACATGATGACCTTGGTCTTTAAGAAATTTAATTAAATCCCTCACATGTTGTGCTATACCTCCAATGCCGTTTAATGTGGGAGAAATTAGAAGAATGTTCATAAAAGAAAGTTTACTATATAGTTTTTAAGGTATTGTATTAAACAATTAGTTCAAATTATTCTTTGAAAAATATATTAAATTTTCTAATCAAAATTAGAAGGAACATAATTTTTGTTTATTTCATAAATCAATACAACGTTCATTTCTCCTCCTTTTTCATTCATAAAACTAGGTGATGCATAAACTAATTTTAATGGATCATTGTCAGAATCATATTTAATATTTTTACTAACAATTTCAACAAATCCAGGTTTGTAGATTGCGGAATTTTCTTGAGTGGCAGGATTATAATACACTGCAGGGGTAAATGGAATCATTTTACCCAACATTGTTTGTTCATAAAAATAGTTTGTACCAACAACACCATCAGATTCTAAATACTTCTCAGGGGGAAATTCGGCAATTCGTGCAAACCAATAAACTTTAGATTCATCACCACCTCCACCTAAAACATAGAGTTCATCTTCAAGATTATCATTTATTTTTGAAACACTAAGAAATACAAGTACATAATCAGCATTTGTTTCTTTAAGCATATTCCAACTGTCATTAGGTGCACCCATCAACATCTTTGCCACATTTTTTATTCTAGAATCAATTAATGTAGAATTATCAATTAATGTAGTTCGTTCGGATATTGTAGTGATCCAATAACCATAATCCCACCACGATGCAATTATTGCATTTTCAGGAGTGTTAAGTTTTATCCATTCCAAAGCATCTAACCAATCATCAGTAGGAGGGCCAGACGCTCCACCTGTTAAGATTACAGGTGGAACATCATTATTATTAATCCAATTACTGTTTTCTGGGAAAATGAGAGGAGAAGTAAATAAAAGTAAGATGATCACGACATAAGGAATTTTAAATAAATAATTCTTTTTCCCAAAGAAAGTAATTTTAAAAAGATTTTTAGATAAAATAGACAAAGCAATTGAAGAAAGAATAATCAAAGATATAGAAGCAAATATTTCAAGTCGGATAAACGAAGAACTTACAAACACTCCAGTTATTCCAAAAATAAGTACAAATATTTTCATATCATTTTTGACAAAAGTTTGAGATATTTTTGTAGATAAAAGAAGCCAAATACCAATTCCAGCAAAAATCATCCAAACCGAATGAAGAAGAAAAGATAAGTCAATAGATGTAGAAGCATGTTCTGCAACCGAATCAGTAAGTGGATCTGTAGTTGTTAAAAAGGGGTTAATTGCATTTAGATATCTAAAACTAGGTAAAGGTAAAAGATCTGATTCATCATTTAGAACTATTAAAAAGGATCCAATTATAATAAAAGAAATTAATAAAAATAAACTATTTCTTATTTTAGTTTCATTCTTACTTATTTTTTGAATAAATATACTAATCACTAAAAATATAGTTGGAATTATTAATGAAAGACCACCTAAACCAAATACAAAATTTAGCCCAGGTCTTTCAAATGAACCAGAAATTAAAAGAAATACACCTACAAAAAGTGGGATACTCCATAATAGAAATTTATGATCTTTTCTAACAAAAGATAATGTTAAAATAAATAATCCTATAGGAATTATAAAAAATTGATCTCCACCCCATGATGACATTCCAAAAGATAGAATTATTCCGCCAAAAATAATTTTTAAAGCTGCAACTTTTTTGTTTTCAGATTTAATTGCACTTAAAAATAAATACAATCCTAGTAAACCATAAAAAATTCCTAATGGTTCTGACTTAAACCAACCAATAGTACCTCGTATAATTATTGGAAGAGATACTGCAAATAATAAAGAAGCAAAAAGACCAGCAGCGGTTCCAGCAAATAATCTTACTAGTGCAAAAATAATAACTACAGTTAATGAGCCAATTATTGCTGGAAATAATATCGTGAAATCATATAGTGATGAGTTACCTCCAAATATTTGATAAGTTATAGCTGCGGTACCATGAAGCATAATTTGAGATGTTGCAGAAATATCACGTCCTGTAGGATACCAACTTTTATCATCATGCCATTGAAAATATTCAGAAAATCCATTTTCTACAATATATTCAGTTGCACGAAAATTAAAAAATGGATCAAATTCATTTAATTCAAATCCATATTCAGCAGGTTGAGATCTTATCAACATAGATACAGAAAATGATAATACAAGTATTCCAATTACTAAAAGATGTTTTAATTTAAAATTGAAATTACTGACTTGAAATAAGGTAGTTTGAGAATCCAACAACAAAACAATCGTTCAAAGTGTTATTACTCTTTTGAAATTGAAATTTGAGATAAATTATCTTACATTGTTGCCTGAGAAGCATCATGGAACATCTGACTCTTTGCACAGCCAGCAGCAAGTTCATCACCTGCACCACGTCTCATAAG
>Ga0257121_1001098_pt1 | contig 21245 bp, 29 predicted proteins | sample SI106_100metaG_FD_190180 | JGI IMG/M metagenome (GOLD analysis project Ga0257121, IMG submission 190180) | Marine microbial communities from Saanich Inlet, British Columbia, Canada - SI106_100 | ecosystem: Environmental > Aquatic > Marine > Inlet | place: Canada: British Columbia | collected... | reverse complement strand
GCCACATTAAATCATATTCAAAAGCATCTGCACTAATTACATTCCATGTTTGATCATCCGATACTAATTTTTTTGTTATTGCAATCAATGTGTTCTTACCTTTCTTTGTGGTACATTTCTTACAGTTGATTGAAAACTATCTAACGGTTTTGTATTGTTTTGTTGTTTTACGGTAATGAGTAATTCACTTCTTTCATCTTTACTCATACTTCTACCATGATTGACTTTGTATTCATATTGTGCTTTTTGAATCTCAACTGATTTGACAACAGTACAATACAACTCAACTGATAATTCATCTAAACAATCAGGTTTCTGATAAACACCATTGTCATACTGTACTTTTCCATCTAAATCAAAATAGGGCATACCTAACACAGAAACACCTACATTTTTGAGATAATCAAAAATCTCGATATTATCGATATGAAGTGTCAAATCATCAGGCATATCGACTAACAACTCTGCTATCTTTTCATGGTGGGTTTCAGACTTTTCACGATATGCAGGTGCTAAAGTCTGCATTTTGAGTGAACATTCAGGACAAATACAATCAATATCAGTATCTAAAATGATATTGACATAGGCACTTTGCACTATATCATACTGGGAAATCCCATAATCAAACCGCATTTGTAAAAACTCCATGCTCGGTTCAGCATGGTCACTTTGGGGATTAGCAGGATTATCTTCTAGGGTGTTTAACATTGGCTTGATGTATCGTCTTAATGATTTACATAAATTCTGAATGTTACCATTGATGTATTCTTCAAAGTATTCATTGGTAGCATCTTTGATTTTCTCATCTATGATTGAGTGAGTGAATGAAACCTTTTGTAATTTGTATGAATGATATATCTTCTGTTTACCCAATGCTGATGTTTCGATAGTAGAATATTTTTTTAATTCATCACTAAACGAATCATATTCCAATTGAGTGATTTTCTTCTCTAATTCTTTATGCTCTAACAATACTACATCTAATTGTTCATTACCTGTTGCTGAATGTTTCAAAACAGATTCTACTTTAAAGAAAGTGTTTTGACATTCACCAAAATAAACAACACTATGTTCTGCTGACCTCTTATCCTCATCTTTCATGTAAACAGCAGAATGAGATAACAGATACTTTGATAGAGAATAACAATCAATCCACGTATCTAAAGTTGAGATGTTAGAGATAACCCAACCTGTTTTTTCTTGTACCTTTGCACAAAACTTTCCATCAATCCAACCTGCCAGAATAGAATGATAGTGTGGACTAAGATATGCAGATTCTAAATCATCTGTAAATCGATATGGGTGGTCAATCATTACACCACCATCAATATCATTTCGTAGTATTGGTTTACCACTTGCAATTAGTTTTTCTTTTGCTTTCTTATCAAAAACCAATCTATCTTTTTCAACATCATAGTAAGCATTTAGAATCTTTAGACGTTTTAGTTTTAATTCTGCTCTACCATCTTTTGTAAGAAACTTTGATTGTTCTTCAAAAGGTACTGATATGACATTATGAGATAATATTCTAGACCTATTTTCCTTTAGGTAGATTTTCCTATTCTTCTTTAGATTAGTAAAAGTAAGTAATCTATTAGTGATTGATCTTGCTTCTCTTGCCATAGTTGTAGATGCACAAATTTTACACCCTTTGTGATTACAATGCATTACTATTTTTCGGATATACCCACCGTTATTTCGTGGGTGTAAATCAGATTCTATACAACCTATAATCCTACGACCTTTTCCACATGATTCTTTACCATTGAAACTATGTGCAGGTAACATAATATCAGAAACAAAATCTTTTGCAAAATGCTGTGATTGATTCTTTATTTCATAAGCATCAAAACTACGTTGTCCATTTCCTGAAAACTCTTTTGAATCTGCATCAACTGTTTTTGTTTTATCAACATCAAAGTCTGCATGATGAATCGGTTTTGGATTAGAAAAGATTTCAGAATCATACTTTGAATTATTTTGTATTCTAAACTTTATCAAATCCTCATGTTTGAGATAATCTAAATGTTCACTTTGAAATCTTGTTTGGAATACTTCACCGATTGCACGATAAAGAGCAATGAGATTTCTTTGTTTTGGTTCATCTGCAAATATTGATTTTAATTCATCTGTGAAATTATTATAATCAATTATAACAATACGAGATTGAATGATTTGAGTGTCAATGAGATTAACATATTTGTAAATACCATCTTCTTTGAATCTATTTAGAAATATTCTGAATCTATCAGATAATGCAGAATCAGTATAAGTTGTATGATTAATCAAATCTTGTTTTGAATTATCAACCATTATTTCAACAACCTCTTAGTTTTGTTTCGTAATTGCAATGCCCTACCCATCATCTTTTTGTTTAGAAAATCAAGTGTGTCAAGATATACAGATACACAATATTCCATAGCAGAAACACAGGTCTTACACAAACTCATTTCTAGTTCAAGTGAACCAAAAATAGTTTGAACTTCAAACTCTACATCAGTAATCTCAACTAAGTGAGTACCACATTGATCACATGATAGTTTACTCATTGAAAGCCACCAGAACGAATACAGTAATGCCTTAGTAACCTAGAACAATCATCAACACAAACCCAACGACCATTAGGCATTTGATACATGAATACTGATTTGAAACAGTTAGAACACTTCTTACTAAATGACCTGAATTGAGGGCGTGTTTTAGTCATTTAATCCACCTTTGATTGATGGCATCAGATACAGATTGTAGCCATGAAATACTGTCTGGTAATGAGGGTGAGAGTGTTTTATCGAATTGATGTTCTGCTATTAGATGATAATACAAACTACGACAATTATCCCACTTTTTTACACGATTCTTACTCTCTGCTCTACATTTAGGACAAAACAACAAAAATGATAATTTTGTTGCATTATTGCTACAATGCGTGAATTTCTTGTCTTTAATAATCTGTGGAAATAAACTCATAGTAGATACAACCTCTTTGATGGGTGGCTGTGTTTGACTTTGGTTTGGTGTACGCAATACACCGAACTATTTTTTTTTAATGAAAATAGAAAAAAATCTGATAACATATTGTCAGAACTGTTATCAGATTCCAGTTGAACACTTGAAGTTAATGAAGTGTTACCATAATGTGAGGTGTTCATTTACTTTGCTACCTCAATCAAACTATCGTATTGGTCTAACAGAACAGTAATAGTTTCATCAACACTAAGAGTTCGTTTAGGGATTTTAGAATATAGTCTGTTTAATGTTGATTCAGTAAGTTCGGGTCTAACAATCTTAGATAACGTATTGCACCTCAATGAAAGTTTGTAATTTTGTTTGTAGTTTTGCTTTCATTGGCAACGTACGTTAGAACACCATGATATAAAAACAAACACTGCGTGGTGTAAAACGCGATTTACAAACTATGACTAAAACGCAAAAATACGTTAAACAATATTTCATATCAAAGATCATCATATGAACAACCGTTCAATAATTTTAAAACAATGCAAACAAAAAATGTTAGTCTTTTAATATCTTGTAAGAATTTTTAAACAGATTATTGTAATTACAACCTCATACATTGTCACATGGCGTGTCAATGTGTTGGTTTTGATAATTTATTCTTATTAGTACAACAGGATTTTTTTTCAAAGTCTAACAAGGACAGTAGACAGACAGACACAAACAAAACATTATAGGAAAATGTCGAAACTGTCCATGCTTTTGTGACTAAAATCACACCATAATAGACCTCATAGACAGGCATACATCATACATACTAGGCACAAACTAGACATGGTTAGTCTGACAATTAATGAATCTAGTCAGGGTTATTCTAGTCACTTTTCACAAATTTGGTAATATTTCGTTTGAACCATTTACCTATTGAGTTATGGTCTTTGTTTTTGAAACTATCTTGCTTCTTGAACTTGCCATTCTTTTGTTGATCAATTAACATCTCTTTGATAGTTTTCCAATTCTCACTCTTACCCTTGTTTGGATTTCGTAACTTGTCGATATACTCAAACAATTCTTTTTCATCATCATTGATTGCATCAACCTTTGCAGATTTCTTTTGATTAACTGACTTTATCATTTCTTCATCAACTGTGTAAGAAAAGCCAGTTAGTTTGAAGAAACTATCATCTTCTTGCTTCTTGTGGTGCATTGTGTTAGGTATCTGCCATTTTTCAATCCAATCATCATCATATAGCACATAAGCATAGTTTTTGTTTAATTTCTCTAAAGGTGGATATTTTGAATAAACAAACTGTTTTGCTTCATCACTTCTACCAAATTTAGCAAACATTCTTTCTTGATTCGCTTCTATTCTTTTCTTAATGTCTTTGAGTTCTTCACCCAACAAACTAGATGTTGAACGCTTTATTATTATAGAATTTGTCATTGCACGAATTTCTTTAAAAACCGATTCAACTTTTTGGACATCTGCCAAAATGGAAATCCTACTGTGTCTGGAAGTGTATATGATAGATAGAATAGAACGTTTTGTTAGATTTGCAAATTCATTTGTTTTCATGTTTGCAGGACTAAGTTCTGCAAGTTCCCTCAACAGAATACAGAACCTATGATGATTCTTTTGCTCTAAATTCCATTGGTCTTTAGGTTTGCCAACCTCATGTTCATACAATGGTTGAAAGTGCTTATCAGTAACTTTTGGCAGATTTGTTATGATTACTGCTAGAGTTCTATACCTTGCAAAATCAGTTGGAAATAATGATGGCACGTAGGATAAGATACGCTTCTCTTTTCTACATGATAATACTGCATCAGTAAACCGATTCATTATTTCTTGATTGATTTCTGTGCCATCTGTTTTAGTTGGAAATGGTAATTTTACAACCTTAATCCATTCCTTACCACGTTGAGAAATTGGTTTTTCAGGGGGATTTGTATCATCATATTCAACTACAATCTCACCTTTTGCCCTCATCATACGGACATATTCTGATTTGGTATAGTACCGACCATTGATGATGTCAAGTGACTTTTGGTCTATTTGGATTGCTTCTGAAATCAATATGGTTATCGGAAAGCGACGGTGGCACTCACAGCCTAATTCGTTTTTGAGTTTGTAACTTTCATCTTCTAATGATGGGATTGATCCAGTTTCATTTCTTGCAAGTGCAACTCTTATCTCATGTTGGATTTGTTCTATTCTTTCTTTTCTTTTCTTTTTACAATCCATGTTTATACAATAAAATAGTGATTCAAAACCAGCACTCCAAGCGTCAAATACACACCATTTTTTCAAAAATAATTCTTCAAGTAATCTCTCTTGGGTTGCACTCTTACCTGCATTTCTTTGTCCGACCGTTAAAGCAAAAAATTGGGCGTTTGATGGAATAATATCATTGTGAGTTTTTTCAAAATATGGAACGTTTTTGTTTATCATCAATCTTTACTCACCAATGATTTTTCTGATTTGTCAAAAGTTTGGAATGAACCTTTGTCAAGATGTTCAATAATCTTATGAATATTTGCAAAAAGAATTATCCATTGTTGTAGCCAGAATTTCTTTAAAACTTCTAGTGTAGTGTTAAAGTATTTTTTTGATACATCATGTGTTGTAAGATGTAATGCGTTCAAATCATGTTCTTCAAATCTTGCAACGATACCATCTGAAAACTTTTGAATAAAATTACCTTGTTGGATTATTGTCGAATAATCATACCCTGCAAAAGCAAAACGAAAAGGAATTGAAGCCCTGATACTAATTGCCCAATCCTTACTATCAATAGTCTTTGTAGGGTTTAGTGATTTCATAGATGGTAATTCTTGAACATCATCAGGTGAAACATTCATTGGATAATGGTATAGAAATGACCATGATTTGATTTTGAATCTGTTATCATCTACATAGTTTGTAACAAGAAAACACCCACCATTGTAGATTTTATCTAGTTTAGAAATGGCATCTTGATTCAATTCTAATTCAGGTTTCTTTCTCAAATCAATTACATTTTGATTGACCAATTCAATTACCTGATTAGTGAATTTCCAAACTTCACTTGCTTGTAGAAATTCATTATTGTATAGAGAATTTGCCTGAATCATTCCCATGTTTTGTTTTAGAAAATCAGATGGGTTTGATGAGTGCCACAAAACCGACTTTGGTTGTTTATGCTCTTGTTCATGGTCGGTCATGGTTATCATTCAACCTTGTTGGGATCAACTGCATTACTGTCAATGACAAAAGTATTGATTTGATGAAAATTAGGTGGAATCATCTGTCTTACAATAGTGAGTAATTTTAAGAGAAATTCATCAGCGACTTCATCATCTGTATTTCGAATCACCATCTCTAATCTTTCATAATCATCAAAAAGTTTTGCAGGATAATTATCATATTTGATTAATCCATCAATGTAGATTTTGAGTTGTTTTGCATATTTCTTTATTGAAATTTTATAATATTTTTCTAATCTTTGCTCAATTCTATTATCTTGTCTTATTTTACCTGTAAATTGTGGGTGCATTGCAAATTGCATATCCATAGTGATAATCTGTACTAACTCATAGAGTGATTCTAGATTTGCTGATTGTCTTGGTGGTTCATCTGGATTATGTATTTGTTCAATACGTTCATCACTCTCTATTTGGTGATTATTCATCATGCTTTGAATTGGTGTTTCAGTTTTTTCAAAAACCCCATCTTCAATATCTTTTCTAACTAATCCAACTTTCACAACTTCATCATAAACCAATACAGGAAGTGTATCAACAATCATATCCATTATTGTATCACTCGATTTTCTTTTGGTGGGAAAACTTCAATTTCAGCAAAATCACAAACAACACAAATTTTTGTAATCATCAATGCCTTACCGTATCTATATTCCTTTAATTTACAAACATGGTTCAATCCATCAATACAAATCAGTTTATCATAACCACAGGTTTTGAAAATTATTGGTGTTGTAGGATATGGGTTTGAATAAAGATAGGATGTACCACGTTGTAATAATTTTTGTTTAATTTCATAGTGTGATGGAACTTGTTTTAACACAAATAGTCTAAATACAAAATGATATTTAATTACTGAAAATAGGTTTAGAGTTGTTAGTATTTTTTAATCATTTAGGGATTATGATGATTGGTGTTAGTCCATCAATTCTCGCACATGATTGATGATTCAAACCACTAACACCATATTCTCTTTAAAACAAAAACTAATTCGCTACGAATTGGCGATTAATTAAACAGTTTAATTAAAAATTACTTCTGATATTGAATTGAATCATAGTATTAACAGGGATTAAACTCGAAAAATCTATCTTGACATGATGGGCTAAGAGTTGGTTCCTATTCTAAAATCCAATTTCTAGCAATCAAATTGTTGCTAATTCTACATTACAACTAAAATTTACGCCCAAAATTGACAATAATGGAAAGGATTTGACTATCTTTATTTTTATAAATGGAAAAATTAATTAGAAAATAATGAGTACAATAGAGTTCATCAAAGAATGCCAAGAGAAAGTTTTCTCAGGAACTCATGTTTCAGCTGAAGATGCAGAAAAATTACTAAACATACCAGATGAAAATCTAAAAGATCTTGCCAAATGTGCAAATGAAATTACTAGAGACTTTAATGGTGAAAAAATTGATGTTGAACAATTAAACAATATTAAAAAAAATGCATGTAGTGAAGACTGTACATTTTGTGGACAATCAGCGTTCTTTGATACAGGAATTGAATCATATCAATTACCAACACCAGAAGAAGTAGTTGAAAAGGCAGCAAAAGCAAAACAAGAAGGAGCAGAATCATATTGTTTAGTTGCTGCATGGAGAGAACCATCAGAAAATGATTTTAAAAAAGTGTGTAAAATTATTTCAGACATTAATGATAAAGTTGGTATTAGTGTAGAGTGTAGTTTAGGTTTTCTTACTATTCAACAAGCAACAAAATTAAAAGAACTCAAAGTAAAAAGATACAATCACAATCTAGAGACTGCAAAATCAAAATTTCCTGAAATTTGTACTACTCACACATATGAAGACAGACTAAAGACATTAGGAATTGCAAGAGATGCAGGATTAGAATTATGTACTGGTGGAATCATAGGGTTAGGTGAAACAAGAGCACAAAGATTAGAGTTAACATTAGAGTTGGCAAGATTATTTCCTGAAGAAGTAACAATTAACATCCTAGTACCAGTTCCAGGAACTCCATTAGAATTACAAACAGATTTGGAAAATTCTGAAATTGTTAGAATGTTTGCAGTAATTAGATTTCTACTGCCTGAATCAGTTATCAAAATTTCTGGAGGTAGAGAAACTATGCTTGATGATTCAGGGGAAGAATTACTTCAAAGTGGAGCTAATGGAATAATTACTGCAGGATATCTTACAATGGGTGGAAATGAGGCACAAAAAGACCTTAAAATGATTGAAAAAATTGGCCTCAAAGCGTAAGAGAGTAAAGCGATTTCAACATGTCACAGTTTGATTTGAAAATTCGATACAATTTATCTAAGAACATTACAAAGAAATCAAAGAAATGATTACAAACTATCTCACATTTTTTACAGATACATTTCAAGCAAATTATGATCCAATCCATTTGATACTAGGTGGCAGTATTGGAATAATCGCAATTGTCATCATAATTAAGAAGATTATAGGTATGAAAAATAAAAAATGAAAATCAAAAAAGGGCAAACTAAACGAATAATGTGCAATGTCTGTAAAAGAGAGAAAACTGCGACATTAATTCATGCAAAAACAGGGTTTACAAAAAGAAAACATGGACTAAACGTAACACGAGTAGATACATTCACCTTAGAATATAGTATAGATAAACACCAACGAGGAACTAAACCATGTTTGGGTTCAGATAAAATTCAATCAAAAACACATGATGGGGTAATTGATTCCATATTTTGAGATTTACAAAAATAATGCTTTTTATGTTTAAAAGAATTTGTTCACCTTATCTTGTCATCAAAACACAAACTCGATTTCATTGATTTAGAATTAGAGACAATAAAACAAAACAATCTCTATAGAAAATTACGTTATGGAGAGGCTAACGGCTCTCACATCTCAATTAATGGAAAAAAATTACTCAACTTGTGTTCAAATGACTATCTAGGAATTCCAACTACAAAAATTCAAACCAATCAACTACAATCAAGTTCAAGATTAGTTTCTGGAAATGATGATTCATACAAAAAGTTAGAAAAAAGTTTGGCAAAACACAAATCACAACAAAACAGTTTGATATATCCTACAGGATACATGGCAAATTTGGGATTAATATCATCAATTGCAAACAAAGGTGACATCATATTTAGTGATGAACTAAACCATGCAAGTATTATTGAGGCATGTAAATTGTCTGATGCCAAAATTTCAATCTATAAACATAATGATGTAGAAGATCTAAATAAAAAAATAAAACAAAAAGCAAAAAACAAGTTCATAGTTACTGAAGGGATTTTTAGTATGGATGGAGACATATCACATCTAAAACAAATAACAGAAATTTCAAAAAAATATAATGCAATAACAATTGTTGATGACGCACATGGTGATTTTACAATAGGTGAAGATGGTAAAGGAACACCAAACTATTGCAAAGTCTCAAAAGAAATTGATGTGTACATTAGTAGTTTAAGCAAAGGATTAGGATCATTTGGAGGATATGTAACATCACAAAACAATGTAATTGATTTATGCATAAACAAATCAAAATCATTTATCTATACATCTGCACTTCCTTCATTTTTAATTAAACATGCAACAAAAAGATTTGAATCAAATAGAGATAAACAAAAAAAGAAGCTTGAAAAAAATATTATTCAATTATCAAAAGGACTAGAACAAATAGGCTATACAATAAATTCTCAAACACACATCATCCCAATAATTATCGGTAATGAAAAAAAGGCCATGGATATGGGAGAATTTCTATTAAATCAAGGAATTTTTGCTCAACCAATCAGATATCCAACTGTTCCTAAAAATCAGGCAAGATTGAGAATATCAGTAACTGCATGGCTAACTGAGTCAGATATCAAAAAAGCACTAGTAATTTTTGAAAAAGCATACAAAAAGTTTTTCTAACTATCTCATTGCATCAAAGCCAAGAAATGCAGGTGAGCCAATAATTACTGCAAATGTTATCACAATACCTAAAACAATACCTACAATTATGAAACGTTTGTTCATATGAGAAATTATTATTTCCTAGTTAAAAACGGATTGTTCTCAATGTGGGAATAATATGGAATAACGCTTTAAAGGAAAAATTACAACTTTACCCTATGGCAGAAATTACACTAGCAGTAGCTGCACTTGCAGGGTTAGGATCCTTTGTAGCTCCATGTATTTTACCAATGATTCCTGCATTTCTGGCATATATTTCAGGAACTACACTTTCAGAATTAAATCAAAACGGTTCAAAAACAATTTCAGTCAATAGAACAAATATTATTTTAAATTCAATATTTTTTGTTTTAGGATTCTCAGTTGTCTTTTCAACTTTAGGGGTTATCATTAACAGTGTACTAGTTTCATCTAGCGGGGAATTAGTTGGAGGGCTAAATCAAATAGGAGGAATAATCATTGTAGGTTTTGGTATTTTCTTGTTATTATCAATGAAAATTAATCGATTAAATGTAGAAAAAAAGTTTTTCCCAAAGTCAGCAAAAACTAGTTATCCAATGTCATTTGTTTTTGGTTTAGCATTTGCTGCAGGGTGGACACCATGTGTTGGACCAATACTTGGAACGATTCTAACACTTGCAGCAACTACACCATCAGTTGCTTTTAATTTGTTATTTGTGTATTCATTAGGATTGGGGATTCCGTTTATTTTAATTGGAATATTTTATTCTCGAGCAAACAAAGTAATTCGTTCAATGAGTAAACATTTGAAATATTATAATTTAGTATTGGGAGGGTTTATCATAATTTTAGGAATTTTAGTATTTACAAATCAACTAGCATATATTGCAAATTTTCCACTACTAAACCAATTACTATTAGGATGATATCATGAAAACAGAAGTAAAGACAGCATTAATTTTTGTAGCAGTAATTGCAGTTGCAATAGGCACAATTAGTACGATTTTTTCATCATTTGATAATATCAATACAGCAGATACTCAAGAAAAAATAGATAAAACAAGTTTCAAAAAAGCCCCAGACCTAGTTGGAATTGCACATTACCTCAATACAACTCCAGAAGAATTAATTTCAGTAATGGAGAATAAAGTAATTCTATATGATATTTGGACGTATAGTTGCATTAATTGTGTAAGAACACTACCATACATTACAGCATGGGATGACAAATATTCTGATCAAGGATTATTAGTTATTGGAATTCATTCACCAGAATTTGAATTTGAAAAAAATCCTAAAAATGTTCAAATGGCAATTGCAAAACACGGGATAAATTATCCCGTAGTGTTAGATAATGACATGGAAACTTGGAAAGCATTTGATAACAGATACTGGCCAAGAAAATACATTGCAGACCATGAAGGATACATAAGATATGATCACATCGGAGAAGGAGGATACAAAGAAACTGAAAAAATCATTCAACAACTAATTCAAGAAAGATCACAATCATTTGGGATTCAAAGTATATCTGATGAACAATTAGTAGAAATTAAAGAATTTGAACATACAATGTTTAGAACACCTGAATTATACTTTGGATACAAGTTTGCAGAAAACAGAAATCAATTAGGAAATAGTGAGGGATTTCAACCTGAAAAAACTGTAACATATTTGAATCAAGAAAATATTGATTTACATAAATTCTATCTTACAGGTGATTGGAAAAACCATCAAGACAGTATGGAGTTAATTTCAGATAGCGGGACAATCAAATTGCTATACAATGCAAAAGAAGTAAACATAGTTACTGATAGTACAGCAGAACTTGAAATATTTCTAGATGGAGAACCACTTTCAGAACAGTATGTAGGAAAAGATATCAGCATAAATAATATTTTAAAAGTCTCTGAACCAGATATTTACAACATCATAAACAGTGAAACTAGTTCATCTCATATCATGGAGATCAAAATTAAGGGTAAAGGATTTCAAATGTTTACGTTTACCTTTGGTTAGTGTAACTCACACTAACTGTCACTCCAGTTACACTAGCTGTGGTGACAAATTCCTTTAAAATCAAACTTTCAAGGTATGATGGGGAAATTAAGTAATGATCAGTAACTCTTGGAACAATACAGAAGGAGAATCAATATCTCAAAAAGTAATTGGAAAAGTAAAGCCTGATGAACCACTAAAAAACAAGATTGACTTTGCTCAGAGAAAATTAGAATCTCAAATATCAAAATTAAACGGAATTAATGATAAATTACAAAAAAAACACGATGGAATCTTTGAAAAATGTGTTAATGCTCAAAGAAACAACAAATCAGCTTATGCACAAGCTTATGCTGGAGAATTAGCACAAGTAAGAAAAATGAAAAACATGGTAAGTGGTGCAAAATTATCTATGGAGCAAGTTAAACTTAGACTAGATACAGTATCAGAACTTGGAGATGTAGTAGTTACACTCAGTCCATGTATGTCAATCATCAAAGGCCTTAGTCCATCACTTAGTGGAATAATGCCAGAAGCTAATGCATCAATGGCTGACTTGTCACAAATATTAGGAGATGTGATGTCTGGCTCATCAGTTAATGGTGGAGAGGCAATGAATGTTAGTCAAGAAACAAATGAAGACACATTGGCAATATTAGAAGAAGCACACAATGTAATTGCTGGACAAACAAAATCATCGATTCCAGATATTCCAGACAATCTTAAATCACAAATCGTAAACAAAAAATCAGATGTGTTAATTTAGATTATTTAGATTTCTTTTTACTTTTTTGAACTAGTATTTTCTTTATTCTAGAAATTGTTGGGTAGCTATATCCACGTCTACGATAATTTGCAATCATCATCTTCCAATTTTTTAATCGCCATTGAGCTTGCTCAGTAGTTACTGAATGCACCTCTTTTTGGATTATACTTTTTCTTCCCACCTTTAGAGTTCCAGCATCTTTTGCAGACCATCTATTTCTTGCAAATTTGAGTCCAGTAAGAATTTCTGAAACAGGCATATCTTTGAAGTATTCTTTTAATTTTTTTAATTCTAGATCAGTTGGTTTTTTAGAAATTGGCAGTTCTATTGTTGGTTTTACCATGAATTTTCTAATAGACTAATGCTTTAAGAGATTCTTGCTAAACTAGAATTAACAAAAATGGGAAATTATTAAAAAAAATTGATAAGAATCAAAAAACGATCAGTTAATTAAAAAAATTGATTAAATGAAACCACGATCTTTTCATTACTAAAACAACTATGTCCAAACCCTTAAGTGAAGATTTTATCTACAATTTAACATGGGATTAAAAAATACACTAGCAAAATTCTGTATAATGAAAAAAGTTAGAGAAAAAGCAAAAGATTCTGAGAACAATAAAGAAGATTAAATAAATAATTGTTTTAGAAATTTTGCTGATGATTATATCAACGGGTTCTCTCGGATTTCCTCAAAGATGACGAATATTGCCGAATTATGAAGCATTGATTTTAAAAATTAACAGTTCAATGGGATCATAGAATTTTTACACAATCCAACATACAACATGACACCAAAAATTACTACTGCAAATGCAGACAAAGGAATCAAAAGAAATACTTTGGTTTTAAGACCCATAACTCAAACCAGAATTAATGCATATAAAATTGTCACAGTTCTAATCAACTGTAATTGTAAATGTTCCTTTTGTTTCTGGATTTTGTAATAGTTTTACCATTTCTCTAGGAAGTGAATCTGATGCGTTATCACATTTTACAGATAATGTTCGGGGACAAACAAAATCACTTTTTCTAATTACAATATCTTCAGCATGTGTCAAGACAAGTTCTGAATGACCTTTTCCCGATACTGTAAATTCAAAATCTCCAACATTGATTGAAAATGTAACTTTAGAGTTAGAATCTTTGAGTTTTTCTTTTAGTTCTACAGGTAAATCAGAACAAGCAGAGGTGGCATTAACCCCAATGATGCAATCGCCCTGAGGAGTCAAGTGTGATTCTTTTGTAATTTCTATAGTTTTTTGATGGTTTGATCGAATATTTTCATGTCCTGAAAATTCAATTTTGAATTCCATAATTTAAAAAATAAAATTTTGGATATAAAAATCAGATTTTTGTACAAAATGTGTAATCAATGTAACAAATCTAGAAAGACAACGATCTTTTCAAATAGCCTCAATAATGTGTTAAAAAGTTCCAAACCAGACTAAGGCTTAAATTAAACTTTCAGAGCATTTGAATCAAATGCTTCCTGCACAACAAGGTTATGATAGAGCAATTACAGTATTCTCACCAGATGGTAGACTATACCAAGTAGAATATGCAATTGAAACTGTAAGAAGAGGAACAGTTGCAGTTGGCGTAAAATGCAAAGATGGAGTCATAATTGCAGTTGAAGAAAAATCAAGAAAATTACAAATTGTAGATACAGCTCAAAAAATATTCCAAATAGATGATCATGTTGGAGTAGCAGCTGCAGGATACATTCCAGATGCAAGAAGTCAAGTAGACAATGCACGATTCTTTTCTCAAAGTAACAAAATGATTTACGATGAACCAGTTGAAGTTGAAACTATAGCAAAACATTTAGCTGATCAATCTCAACAATATACTCAGTACGCCGGTGTAAGACCATATGGTGTTGCATTGATTTTAGGTGGAGTTGTAAACAAAACTCCAGAATTATTCTTAACTGATCCAAGTGGAACATTCATTTCATATGATGCAATTGCAATTGGTTCAGGTTCTGATGAAGTAACTGACTTTTTAGAAAAAACATACAACACAGACTTATCAATTGATGATGCATCAACTCTAGCTATTGCAGGAATTCAATTGTCAGGTGATGATAAAGGAGATAGTCACATCAGAATGGCCCACATCAAAACAGAAAACGGTTTGTACGAACTAATTTCAGATGAGCAGATTGCAAATTATTCAAAAACTGCTAAAGAAAAATATCCACACGAGAAAAACTAGTTATCAACTACCTGAGGAGTGAATTAGTAATGAAATTATCTGTTGCAATCCCAGAATCTTCACTCTCTGATGAATCACTCAAAATTGACAAGACAAGAAAGATTTCAGTTTTAGCAAGAGCATGTGCAATTTTTAAAACAGAAACAATCTACATCTATCAAGAAGGCGGTAACTACAAACAAGATGGAACTCTAATGTCAATGATTTTAAGATATTTAGAAACACCACAATTTTTGAGAAGAAGATTATTTCCTAAAATGAATGATTTAAAATTTGCAGGAGTATTACAACCGTTAAAAATTCCAAGTCACGTTACACCAGCTAATGCAAAAAAGATCAATGTCGGGGATATCAGAGAAGGAATCATAGTTAGTATAAAGGGGAAAAAATTTGTCGATGTAGGAATAAATCAATTAATTCAATTTTTTGGAAAAACAGGAATTGGAAAAAGAGTTACAATTCAATTCAAAGAAGGATATCCCAAACTATCAGTTAAAGAAATCAACAAAGATGAAGCTAAAGGGTATTGGGGTTATTCTGTCAAAGAAAGATCAAATCTATTTTCATTGTTATCTGAATGGAAAGGAAACATCATCATCACATCAAGAAAAGGTAAAACTGCAACAAAGGAACAACTATCAAAGTATGTAAATTCAGATCAACCAACCCTAGTAGTGTTTGGTTCTCCCGAAAAAGGAGTTCATGAGATATTGGGCGGTAGAATGAAAAATGTACAAAATGCAAAGTCACTAAACTTTTTTCCAAATCAAGCAACAGAAACTGTACGTCTAGATGAGGCATTACTTGGAACACTTTCAATAATTAATGCTCAAAGTACTCAATAAGATGGCAGAAAGGAAAAATTTTTTGTTATTTGCAATTGGTTTAGGGTTTGTCGGAGTAATCATTGGTGGATTTACAATTTACAATATGATCTCAGATTTACTAAAACCATAAAATTTTAGTCATAGTTGGTTAACCATATTTTTTTTATTGGTTAACGATGCCTCCCATGGTTTAATAGAGGGAAATCGAGGTTCAAGTTTACTATGGGAGCTAGGAAACGACATTCACCACGTAGAGGTAGTCTTGCATATTCACCAAGAATCCGTGCAAAAAGTATGGAAGCAAGAATACGTGCATGGCCAAAATCAAATTCAGATGAACCAAAAATTCTAGCTCACTGTGGATTCAAAGCAGGTTGTGTTCAAGTTGTCAGTATTGATGATCGTGAAAAAGTTCCTAATGCAGGAAAACAACTTGTAACTCTTGGAACAGTTCTAGTTACACCACCAGTTTTAATTTTAGGAGTTAGAGGTTATTCAAAAGAACATGATGGACGTCATGCAGAATTTGATGTGTATGCTGAAGATATTCCAAAAAATATCGCAAAAGAAATTTCATTAAAAAATAATCAAGAAAATGCTTTAGAAAATGCAGAAAAAGGATTAAAGAGAATCAAAGAGATTTTTGCAATTGTTGCAGTTTCACCACGTGCAGCAGGTTTAGAACAAAAGAAACCATATGTCTTTGAAGCAATGGTTAGTGGTGGTGACATTGCAAAACAATTTGCACATGTCAAAGAACATTTAGGAAAAGAAATTAAAATTGATCAAATTTTCGAAACTGGTGCAGAAGTTGATGTTGCAGCAATTACTAAAGGTCATGGATGGCAAAGTACAATGAGAAGATGGGGTGTCAAAAAGAAACAACACAAATCAAGAAAAACAGTTAGAGAAGTTGGTTCACTTGGTCCAATATCCCCACAAAGTGTCATGTATACAGTTCCAAGATCCGGACAAACTGGATTCCATCAAAGAGTAGAATATGATAAACGAATTATGATTATGGGAAACACTGAAGATTCACAAATTAAAATTAATCCAGACGGAGGATTCAAACACTTTGGTTTAGTTAAAGGTGATTTCATTATTCTCAAAGGCTCAGTACCTGGAACATATAGAAGACTAATCAAAATGAGAAGTCAAATTAGAAATGCTCCAGCCAAAGTCAACAAACCAAACATCTTGGAGGTAGTAGTATAATGACTAAAACAACAACTTACACAACCACAGGAACTAAAGATGGTGAAATAGAATTGCCAATTATATTTTCAACACCATTTAGACGAGAACTAATTCACAAAGCAGTTACTAATCTTACTTCACACAAATTCCAACCACAAGGAAGACATCCAACTGCAGGTCAAGACGTAGTTGCAGATTCAAACGACCCACCAACAGGTCAAGGTGTATCCAGAGTTGCAAGAGCTCAAGGTGGCGGTGGCGGAAGACAAGGTCAAGGTGCAGAAGTAGCATCAACTAGAGGTGGAAGACAAGCACATCCACCAATTGTTGGAAAAGTAATCTACAAAAAACTAAACAAAAGAGAAAACAAACTAGCATTGTGTTCTGCAATTGCAGCTACTGCATCAAAAGATAGAGTAGAGTTTAGAGGACATAAAGTAGATGGCATAGAATCATTCCCAATTATTGTATCAGATGATATTGAATCAGTTAGTAAAACAAGTGAAATGAATAAAATTTTAGATTCACTAAAACTATCACAAGATGTTGAGCGATTGCAATCAAGAAAACCACGTTCTGGTCAATCAAGACTTAGAGGTAGAAGTAAAAAAGTTGGAAAAAGTGTATTGTTTGTAACTAAAGATTCTTCAAATATTTCAAAAGCAATTGGTGCATTACCAGGAGTAGAGGCTAAAAGTGTCAAAGACTTGAGTGTTTTAGATTTAGCCCCAGGTTCTGATCCAAGTAGATTAACAGTATATTCCAAATCAGCAATAGAGGAGATTGGAAAAATAAAATCAAGACATCTAGAATTAATGGTGAAATTACAATGAACATAGATCAAGCAATGAAAATAATTGTCAAACCATACATCACTGAAAAGACATTTGCAATGGTAGAAAATGAAAGTAAAATTTGTTTTATCGTAGAGAGATCAGCAAGTAAACCAGAAATCAAAGAAGCAGTAAAAGCACTTTACAAAGAAAATGTAACTAATGTAAACACTGCAAGAACAATTTATGGCAAGAAAGCTTTTGTTCAGTTTGAAAATACCGAAAAAGCCAGAGATTTGGCAACAAAGATAGGAATGCTATAATATGGTTGACAAAAATTCAAGCACACTAACAGAGGAGAAGAGAGATGGTTAAAGAATTTTTATACAGAGGTATTGCAAAAGAGGATCTAGACAACACATCACTAGAAAAATTATTCCAATTATTCAATTCAAGACAAAGAAGATCACTTACCAGAGGAATTACTGACGGTAAAAGAAAATTAATCGAAGAGATCAAAGCAGCAAAAGCAGGCAAATTAAAAAATCCAATCAAGACCCATCTTAGAGACTTGATTATTCTACCATACATGGTAGGAGTTACAGTAAATGTTTTTTCAGGAAAAGAATTTCGTCCAGTTGTAATTACAACTGAGATGATTGGACACTATCTGGGAGAATATGTCATAACAAACAAAAAAGTCTCACATGGTGCACCGGGAGTCGGAGCATCAAGATCCAGTCTTTACGTACCATTGAAGTGATTATTATGGGTAGATTCAGATACGCTTTCCAAAATTATGATGCAACAAGACATGTTCGTTCATCAGTTAGAGAAAAAGACATTTCTCACAAACATGCTCGTGAAGTTGCAGTTGCAATTAAAGGACTATCAATTGAAAAAGCAAGAGATTATCTCATTGCAGTAATTAACAAACAAAGAGCAGTTGCTTTTGGTAGATACAAAAACCAAGTAGGACACAGAGCAGATCCTGGAATGATGTCAGGCAGATATCCACAAAAAACAGCAAAAGAATTCATCAAAGTTTTAGATAATTTAGAATCAAATGCAGAATACAAAGGAATGGACCTTGACAGATTAAAAATTGTTAACGCAACAGTTCACAAAGGAGTAGTTGTAAAAAGATTCATTCCAAGAGCAATGGGAAGAGCTACTCCAAAGAACAATGTATTAACACATGTAGAGTTGGTGGCTCAGGAGCTTTAGAAATGTCTGCAGTAAAGAACGTAATCAAAGACAACTACAACATGATGTTACTCAAAGATTATCTAAGAGAGGCAATCAAAGATGCAGGATTTTCACATGCTGAAATTTCAAAAACTCCAACAGGAACTAGAGTTGCATTACATGTTACAAGACCAGGAATTGTTATTGGAAGAAAAGGTTCAGGCATTAGAGAATTAACAGATAAACTAGCAACAGACTTTGCATTAAAAAGTCCACAAATCTCAGTAGTAGAAATTGAAAAACCAGAATTAGTTCCAGGTGTAATGTGTCAAAGAATGGCATCACATCTTGAACGAGGTACAGCATTTAGACGAGCAACAATGTGGACATTAAAACAAATTATGGAAGGAGGCGCAATGGGCGTACAAATTACAATTTCAGGTAAACTTAGAGGTGACCGTTCAGCATTTGAAAAACACACACAAGGAATTTTACCAAGAGCAGGACACCATGCAGAAGTAATTGTTGATGAAGACATTGCACATGTTGGAACTGCAATGGGAAGAATTGGAATTAGAATTAGAATTGCTAAAAAAGAAAAACTTATTCCAGAATTTGAAATGAAAACTGAAAAAGTAGAAAAATCAAAAAAGAAAAAACAACAACCAAAAACTGAAGAAAAAGAAGTAAATGAAGAGAAACCAGTCAAAGAAGGAGAAGTTGAAGTAATCAAAGCAGAAGGTAAAACAGATCAAGCAAAATCTGAAACTGAAGCAATTGAAAGAGATGAGAAAAAGATGGAAAAAATTGATTCCATGGAAGAAGAGGAGGCCAAATTGAAATGACCAGAATTAGCACTAAAACAATTAGCAAATTAAATGAAAAAGATCTTAGAAGTAAAATTCAAGAATCAAAAAGTGAGTTATCAAAACTCAAAGTTGATGCAGCAAAAGGTACACTAAGAAAAGAGAGTGGAAAGTTAAAACCACTCAGACATGACATTGCAAGAATGCTTACAAGACTAACGGAGATAAACAAAGAGAAATGATTACTGCAGATAACATAAGATCACATGAATTTATTGGATTACACACAGAAATCACACAATCTACCAATTCCCAAGTAGTAGGATTAAATGGAAGAATCATAGATGAAACAAAATCAATGTTTAAAATTAACACAGATAATGGAGTCAAATCAATTGCAAAATCAACAAACAGTTGGAAATTTTCAATTGAAAATAAAGACATAGTTGTGGATGGTTCAAGAATTGCAAAAAGACCATTTGATAGAATTGGAGGAAAATCATGACTAGAGATATCGGATTAAAAGTAAATGAACCTAAAAGAGAATGTACAGACAAAAACTGTCCATTCCACGGAGGACTATCAATTAGAGGAAAACTCTTTGATGGTAAAGTTACAGGTAACAAAGCAAAACAAACTATCACTTTACAAAAAGATGAACCAATTTACTTTAGTAAATTCAAAAGATATGCCAGAGGTAAAAGTAGCATTCATGCACACGTACCAGGTTGTATCGATGTTGAATCAGGAGATAATGTTTTGACTGCAGAATGCAGACCAATATCAAAATCTGTTTCATATGTTGTTGTGGAGGTTAAAGCATAATGGCAAAGCAAGCAGGAAAAGGAGTAGAAGAATTCCGACCATATGTAACTAAAGTAATTCCAGTAGGAGCAAATATTGTATGTGCAGATAATTCTGGCGCTAAAATTTTAGAAGTAATCAACGTTCCAAGACACAAGACAAGAGCATCAAGACTTCCTTCAGCATCAGTAGGTGACTTTTGTAATGTTGTTGTTAAAAAAGGACCAGCAGAGTTAAGAAAACAAGTCTATGGCGCAGTTATTGTTAGACAAAAATATGCAGTTAGAAGATTAAACGGTGTTAGAGTTTGTTTTGAAGATAATGCAGCAGTGCTAATTACTCCAGAAGGAGAAACTAAAGGAACAGACATCAAAGGACCAGTAGCAGCAGAAGCTTCAGAGAAATGGCCAAGAGTAGCTAACTTGGCATCAATGGTGGTTTAATAAAATGAAACCAACTAAAATGCGCAATAAACAAATTTTTCAAGCAACATTCCAAACAAGAAGTAAACAGTTAGGGAGTGCATTATCAAAAGATCTACATAAAAAATATGGAAAAAGAAGTGTACGAGTTG
>Ga0257121_1001092_pt1 | contig 21292 bp, 14 predicted proteins | sample SI106_100metaG_FD_190180 | JGI IMG/M metagenome (GOLD analysis project Ga0257121, IMG submission 190180) | Marine microbial communities from Saanich Inlet, British Columbia, Canada - SI106_100 | ecosystem: Environmental > Aquatic > Marine > Inlet | place: Canada: British Columbia | collected... | reverse complement strand
GCTTTGATTCCTGCAGCACAGTTTTCATTAAAGGAATTACAAGCGTCTCCAATCAGTCGAGCTGACTCCAATACATTATAAGCCATAACTGGCTTAAATACATTCAATTCAAAATGACCGTTAGATCCCGCTATTGAAACCGTTACATCATTTCCCATAACTTGAGCACATACCATGGTAAGGGCCTCGGGTTGAGTTGGGTTTACCTTCCCTGGCATTATGGATGATCCCGGTTCGTTTTCAGGAAGTAATAATTCCCCTATTCCGCAACGAGGACCCGATGAAAGCATACGGATATCATTACCAATCTTCATTAATGAAACTGCCGTCCTTTTTAATGCCCCCGAAAGCTCAACAATCGCATCGTGAGCCGCCAATGCCTCAAACTTGTTCTCAGCTGTTTCAAATGGCAAACCAGTAAACTCAGCTATCTTTTTTGCTACCAACACGTCGTAACCCTTTGGAGTGTTTAGCCCCGTGCCCACAGCTGTTCCTCCAAGAGCGAGTTCTTTAACTGCTTCAAGTGAGCTGTGAATCGTTTTTAACGATTTGTTTAGCTGTGTAACATAAGCACTAAACTCCTGTCCTAATGTTAGAGGTGTCGCATCCATAAAATGCGTCCTCCCAGTTTTGACGATGTCTTTAAATTCTATTGCCTTTTCCTTCAATGTATCCCTGAGGTTTTTAATTCCCGGCACGGTGATGTCGATGACCTGCTTGTAGGCTGCAATATGCATTGCCGTTGGAAATGTGTCATTGGATGATTGAGATTTATTCACATCATCGTTTGGGTTTAATATTTTTTCTGTGTCGGTGAGTAAGCCGTCACTAATCACGTGAGCTCTATTGGATATCACTTCATTACAATTCATGTTGGACTGTGTACCTGAACCCGTCTGCCAAACAACAAGTGGAAACTGATCGTCATGTTGCCCATCTAGAATTTCATCACACACCTTACTAATCAAGTCTTTTTTCGCAGAAGGAAGCACTCCAAGATCAAAATTGGCATGAGCTGCGGCTTTTTTCAAATGAGCAAATGCATGGATAATTTCAATAGGCATAGAGGCTTCCGGACCTATCTTAAAATTGTTTCGTGAACGTTCCGTTTGTGCTCCCCAATATTTATCTGCTGGGACCCTCACCTCTCCCATCGTATCTTTTTCTATTCTATATTGCATTTTATAATGAATTATTGAGTTAATTTTTTTAATTTTGTTTTCAATTATAGTTCAAAAATAATAGAACATGAGCACTTTCGGTATAGTTTTATTCCTTTTAATTGGCGGTATGGCCTTTTGGATGTTGTTATTTCTAATGGGATTTATCTTGCCGTACTGGATTACACTTGGTATTTTCGAGCATCTTCGCACGAAAAGAGTGCTTGATGATGAAGAGAAATAAACTCTTTATTAAATAAATCTCTTTCAATTTAATTTTTTCGTTTTACCTCTTTGATTCATCAAAAACTGATGGAAGTCATTTTTTAGGTGGAAAATCTTCATTTCCTTTGACGTGAAATAATTATCTTCGAACATCAAAATTGAAACCTTCATTTTATGGAAATAACACCTGATATTAAGAAACGACTTGAATTACTACGTGACAAGTATGCAGCGATTGGGCAAGATTTAAACTCATACCTCGACGGTTTAATCTTTGCCAACCCATTGGTTTATTGGGATTATATTGAGGTTGATGCTTTATTGAGCTTGCAAAAACCAAAAACCGATTTTCCTGATGAAAAGATCTTTATTGTTTATCATCAAATAACAGAGCTTTATTTTAACCTCATTGAACATGAAGTTGACCAAATATGTAGAAACGGAAAAGTAATTTCCGATACGGGTCAGGATCTTGGATGGAATGAAACCCTTGATGTTGAGTTTTTTGTTGCACGATTAAAGAGATGTAACATGTATTTTGAAACCTTAATCCGCTCATTTGATGTGATGCGACTTGGCATGGAGAAGGATCAATTTACCAAATTCAGAATGTCTCTTCTTTCTTCAAGTGGTTTTCAAACTGCAGCCTACAGAAGAATAGAGATAAGCTGTACTGATTTAAGGTATTTGGTTTACGAAAGTGAAAGAAAACGTTTATGGGATTCTGATATACACGAACAATTAGATAACGTGTATTGGAGAAGAGGTGCCGTTATTGAAGAAACTGGTGAAAAAACACTTACTCTTAAAGATTTTGAAGCCAAATACCTTAATACCTTTCATGATTTTGCAGACGAGTATCAGCCAATAAATATTTGGCAAAAATTCAAGTCATTGTCTAAGGATGATCAAAATAATCCCAATGTATTAAAAGAGCTAAGAGAGCTTGATGTTAATGTCAATGTAAACTGGCCATTAATTCACTATAGGACCGCCGTTCATTATCTTGCTAAAGGTACCGGTGAGGAAAAGGGGACGGGAGGAACCAATTGGCAAAAATATCTACCTCCTCGCTTTCAACGAAGAATCTTTTATCCAGCACTGTGGACAGAAGAAGAAATACAGGATTGGGGAAAGAAATGGGTTGAAAACGTGCTTAAATAAATTTATTTTATTGGCTTTATGTACGCCTCAGAGAAATCAATAATGCCAAAAGAATTCATGTTGGCATCTCTTAAATTAAGGTTGTAAACAACAAGCAAGTTTTCAAAATAAACAGGAACCACGGGCGCTTCATTATTCATCACGCTTATACATTCGTTAAATAAATCGTTTCTCAGCTTGTCATCTACTTCTATTGCTGACTTTTCAAATACCGCATCAAATTCATCACTTTTATAATTACCAAATGAACGAACTGAATTGCCGAAATTATTAGAACTATATGGGATCAAATAAGATTCGGCGTCAGGATAGTCGGGAACGTATGCACCCATCCACATTTTAGACTCTCCAGCCTGAATCGAATTAAGTTTCCCCTGATAAGTTCCTGTCATTAACCTTATTTTCAAGCCCAGCTTTTTATTTAGATCATTAACGAGATAATTGCACCAATCCATCTCTGAAGAACCCTCTTCAACATTGGCATAAAAAACCAGGCTATCTCCTCTATAATTACTCCTCCGTAAGTGGTACTTTGCCAATTGTAAATTATAAGCCCTTGCAGGAGAATGATTGGATTGAAAATAAACCCCTTGAGGTAAAATCCCATTTAATGCTGGGTTGGATTCTCCAAATAGAAAAGAGCTACATATATTTTCTCTATTTACTGCGTGAAATACAGCTTTTCGTAAGTGCAAATCATTAAACGGAGCTGAGCTACAATCAAAAGCAATATAGTTCATCTTTAACCCTTTTCGGTATTGTAATTTATGAAGAATGTTTTTACCGTCCTTGGCTTCATCAAGCGTTCCAAACAAAGAATTAATTTCATTTGCAGGCACTGAAAGTAACAAATCTGTTTTTTGAGTAGTAAAAGACGAAAAGGCTTTTTTTTCTTTTTGTTGTTTTACCTTTATTTTGTCTATAAAAGGGAGCTGATTGCCATATTTGTCCTTTCCCCAATACTTATCATTCCTAATGTAAACACGTTCTTTTTCATTCGAAGAAAAAAGCTTAAATGGACCTGTTCCTACAGGGTGTTCCTTTATTTTTTCTTTGTAATATTCGTATGCTTTTTTTGAAAAAACAGACATGCTTTGATGAGTCAAAACCTTTAAAAAAGTTGGACTAGGGTTGATGAGTTCAATTCTTAGGCTATACCTCGATAATATTTTTATTCCTGAAACACCTTTTGAAATGTTTTCTTCAAATGAATCATATAAAACCTTAGCTCCATCTATTTTAGTTATTAATAATTCACTTTGTTGATTTAGTTTATGGGGAGTACATGCAAAATCCAATGTAAACTTAATATCGGTTGCTGTTAACTCTTCTGCTTTTCCGCCGAAACAAATATCATCATGAAAATAAATTCCCTTATTTAAATTAAGGTCTATGGTTTTAAGATCTTTTGATATCGTATAGGATGAAATTAGGTTTCCGGATAGCTCGTTTGTCTCTTCGTTGAACTGAATCAGGGTCTCAAAAATGGGGGAAATGGCTCTTTGTTCATACATAGACAGGCAGGATAACGGGAAAAACTGATCAACCATTTCTGGAGATTCATAAGTAATTTCTCCTCCATACCTCTTTTCCCCTTTGGCGACTTTTTTTAATGCAACCTTGTCTTCAGAACATCCAAATACAATAACGAATGAAAGAAGTAAAAAATAATAAAATGGCTTCTGCATTTAGTCTAAGGCTCTTAAAACGGGAAGGACATGTGTCGCTCCTTCTACTCTCAAACTTATATAATAAATTCCATTTGAAAGTGGAGATAAATCAATAAAGTCACCTTTTGGTTTAGACATTACCTGTTTCCCGTCTTTTGAAAAGACCTTAATGTTTGTTGCCTCTGAATTAAAAAATAATTTTTCAACAGTCGGATTTGGATAGGCATAAGTGTGATTAACAAATCCTTCTTGTAGGCTGAGTGCACTTAAGTAAACAGAGTCTAAAGCTGTACAATTATTTGAATCCGTAACCTCTAGCGAATACCATCCAGGATTGAGATAAACAATAACAGATTCGTCTGTTTGCGCATTGCTCCAGCTGTATGAATATGGAAGTAATCCTCCAGTAACATTAGAAATAATTATACCATCGAGGCTTGTCTGTCCAGAAGCAGGAACCATATCAAAATCTATAACAATTGGATCCAGGTTTAACATATCAACTTGTACTTCCTGATCACAACCATTCAGGTCAGAAACATATAAGGTATAATTCCCTTCTGAAAGACCTGCGATTATTGAGTCTTGGAATTGCACTCCGTTAAGAAAGTAAGAGTACTCGGGTGTTCCCCCTGAAACCATTGAAATAATTTCCCCGTCCGATGCTCCAAAGCAAAGCCACTCCGTGAAATTTATATCAAGTAAAAGAGAATCTGGACTTGCTACTTCTATTTGCAATGAATCATGACATCCACGAGTATCTGTTGCCTCAACCATATACATCCCAGCGGGCAAGTTTTCAATATGATCCGTTGTATCACCATTAAACCACAGTATACTCTGAGGAGCAAAAACAGTATCCATTTCCAATTGAATTGAACCATTAAAATCACCATAACACAAGACATTGTCAACCAAAAAATCCACAATTACAGCTGGAGGTTCGGGAATCAACACCGAGTCAGTCACTATGCAGCCATCGGTATGAGTTATTACTACTGTGTTCCACCCAGAATGTAATGAATCATTCGGCTTGGTTGTATATCCATTTTCCCATAAAAATGTACACCCGCTAAACATACAGGGACACCCTGAAGAAGACATTGCTGCATTGCCGTCTTCATCTCCAACACATGTCGGTGAAGAAATGGCACCAAAAGAAATAATATAAGGGTCTGATAAAACAATCTCTCGTTCCTCATAGCAACCAATCCAATTGGTAACCCTAATCCCATACTCCCCCGCATCCAAGTTGTTCAAGCTCGACTCTACAGATCCATCAGACCAATTGTATGTATATGGCCCTGTGGTGCCAAACGTGTTTGGTGAAATTGACCCATCAGCTTCGTTATTACATGATGGTGAAATTGTCGTGACACTTGAAATAACACTACTGAAACCGCAATCCACTGGAAAATAAGAATATGCTCCATTGTTTTGATTGCCTAAATAACAACCCCAAGCTATTCCTGCATTTGGTCTTATGGACGCGAGGTCTACTCTCTTGACATATATGCCATTGGTTGCACCTGGGTTTATACTGTCTTTTTTGTATGCGTATATTAATTCCGTGTATTGATCATTATCAATATCCCGAAATAATGGTGTTGAAGCAAGATTAACTCCGGCCTCAAAGTTAGTGAGAGGCGTTACCGTATTGTTTACAAAATCAATTTGTTCAATTCTGTGTTGGTAATATCCATTAATGTTGTAGGTGACAGATGAGATGGCTTCATCACGACCGTCATTATTTAAATCAATGGCATTTCCTGAAGAATAGTTGAGCTGACCAAGGCTGTCTATAAACTTCATCTCTCCTGTTGAACCGTCAAGCATGACTTGATAAAAATCAGAAAATGATGGAGCTATACCTTTATATAAGGTTAAAAACACGTCTGGTGTTAAATCGCCTGTAAAGTTTCCAATAACTGGTTCTGCGCTCGATTCAGTTCCTGGGTGATGAAAAGACCAAATACTTGAAAAATCATTTCCATTTATTTTTTCTAGCTTCCCATCAAATGAGATGAATACAAAATCATAAACCTGTGATGAATCATTATAAAATACAGAAGCTGGAGCAATATAACCTTTGTCTAAATCTGAAGCTAAAACAATTGATCCATTCGTGTTATTCCCAAGAATACTGGTTAAAGGGCATGCGTAAAATGAGCCCCCAAGGTTTTCTCCTCCCGTTCCAAAAAGAACCCAATCGTTTCCGTTATTTTGCAAATCTACAACAATTGGAGAGCAGTAAGTTTCAGCGCTATCCGGAACCACAACGTTCGCTATTATTTCTCCAGTAAGAGAGCTTAGAACCATAATATGTCCTGGGGGTCGATTTGTTTCCCATTCGGGTGCCGAATGATCCCCTCCATTTGTAACCAATAAGTCCATCAAGGCGTCTCCGTCAACATCATCAATAAACTGTGGATTATAAAAATTATACCAACCGCTGTCCGCGGGATCTGTTCCATAAGGGAAAAAATCCCAAAGTAGCGAGCCATCAGAGCCATCTAGTGCATAAAATTGAGCTTCTCTGCCTGTTATAAAAACATCCTTGATTCCATCATTAGTTACGTCCTGAAAAACAGCTGATCCAAAAACCTCATTTCGCGACGGAACTTTCCAAAGCAGTTCTCCAGAGCTGCCATTGATTGCCATAATACCCGAGTTGCTGTCAAAACCATCTTTTCCTCCACCAATAACAATATCTAAAACTCCATCAAAATTTATGTCGTGACTGTGTGGTGATGAGTAGGTGGAAATAGAATCTGCAAAGTAGCTCCATGTTGGAGTTTGTCCCCAAATCCAATTGTGGCTGAGTAATAAAACAAAGAAAAAGATTTGTGATATACTCCTCAATTGAATTGGTTATTAAGTTATCTAACTAGGTGTAAAAAGCCCTGCCCCTGTATTTCAATTCCCGTGTCATCAGGACCACTAGATACACCAACTCCTTCGTACTTGTAAAAATAAACACCGTCCTCTAGCTCTTTCCCATCTGATGTTTTCCCATCCCATGAAGGATTATCATTGTCAGGGTCATTACTTGTAACATCAAAAACAACATTTCCCCAGCGATTGAATATGATTAATCTAAACTCTGACAAATTTTCTGTGGTAAGGAAAAACTCTTCGTTTACATCATCGGAATCACCGTTTGGTGTGAAAACATTTGGAGCTGAAACAATCGGTTCTGGATACAGGCAAGAGCCATCATCTTGTGTTGCTAATGGATTGTAATTTAACGCGGTCTCTTCCGTACATCCGCAAATGTTCATTGTAATTTCAACTGTTGTAATGTCTTCACAATTCTCTCCCTGAGATACTATAAGTTGGGCCGTAAAGGTTTCTGCATTTGACCCACTGTATGTATTGGTAAAAGGTTCATTTAAATCATTGCTGGTTTGAGCCGCAGAACCATCTCCAAAAGTTAAGGAATACTCGTCTCCGTTTTCACTAGACGAATAATCAAAGACGACCATCAAGTCAGCACACCCTACACTTGGATTTGCCGCTAATACAGCTACTGGTGGATTAAGGAGGTCTACAAAGGCACTGTCTTCTACTGTACATACAGCATCTTCAATACTTACATAATACCACCCCGAAGCCAAATCGGTCCAAACCGAAGCCGCTGGACCCTCTTGTCCTGTCATACTTTCCCAAGAATAATAGACCCCATGTTCAGGTGTAATTGTTTCCCCGCTTACAAAAACAGATACAAATCCGTCTGGTTCACATGTCGCTGGACCAATATAAATTGTATCCACCATTAATGTCTGATTTAAGGTTAGGGTTAGGGTGTCAGTATTGCTAAAATCACAATTATCAGTGGCTGTAACATAAAAATCAATGGATCCATTTTCCGTTATTGATGCCAAAAGAGAGTCACCAACCTCAAGCACATTTCCCAATGTGTCAGTCCATTCATACGTATATGGAGCGTAGCCTCCTGTTGCTGAAACTCCCACCAACACGGATTCGTTTGCGCATACAAGTAAAGTGTCCGATTCATCAATATTAATAATTGGTCCATCTCCAATGTATATGGTCCCTGAAGATATGATGGTGTCCCCACAAATATTTACCAGTTCTACCGTAATGGTCACTGATTCAAAACCCTCATCTATTCCATCTTGGATAGGGGAAAGATTGATTATTACAGAGTCTTGACCAGGCACGAACATCACAGAGTCAATTAAATTGTTGTAGTCTGTTCCTTCGATGGCTTCCCCACCAATCGTATAATTTATAATCAAAGTGTCCGCTGTTTCGCCCTCTGGTCTCGTAAAAATAAAGTTTGCATCTGTACAGCCCTCAACAATCGTAGAGTCCCCAGAGACTGTTGCCACTGTAACATCCACTGCGTCTGAAACAAAACTGCCCGCTTCCAAAAATACAGCAGTATTCAAAAATGAATCAGAACAATCTGCAATAGCAAACTTAAAATGATACGTTTCACCACACTGTACGTTCAATTCAATCGGAATTGGAACAGTAAAACCATTGTGAGAAAAAGTATTTCCATTATTATTCACGTAGAAAGCAGCATTCAACCCGGGGTGGATTGTACTAATTGTTATTGGTGTCGTTGTTCCCGGAACTACGGCGACATTTTGGGAGCCCCCTGGAAATGCGGCGGGAGATGCAAATGGACCTGCTATTCCAGGACCACTGACAAAAAACGCAAAAACGTCATTAAAAACAGTATTGACATATGTTAAATACTCATCAGATGAAAAAACGAAATTAAAACTTGCCATATTTGATGAGGGAACAAAATCGAACTCTAAAAAAGCAGCATCAGACGTGCTGTTAATTGCGGGGTTCACAGACTGTGCAACGGTCAAAAGATCATTTTCTGCCAGTCCACTTCCTCCAGGCTGACCAGCATCTTGAGTTGCCGCCCCTCCAATTAGTCCGTTAACTGGACCTGCAGAAATAACAACTCCTCCATCAAACCCCACGTTTGAAGCTGAGCCATCAAATATTCCAATTTGCGCATTAGCACCAGTAAAAGTTACATTGGAAATGGTAATTCCTGGACCAACCAATTCCAAAGCGTAATCCATAGGTGTTAAACCTGAATTAACAGTCATTTGAGAGAACGCTGTGTTCACAAAGACAATAAAAGCGAATATAAAATATAGTACCTTCAATTTTAATTATAGTTAATTATTAGGTTCTTATAAAAATAGACTCTAACAAAATGCGTTAAGTTGCATGCAAAAATAAGCAATTATTCACTACTTAAAAAAAAGCATTAATTTGGACGTTCAAATTTTGAATAAAATGAATAAAACACAAGCATACATAAATACAAATAAAGACCGTTTTTTAAATGAATTAATGGGGCTTCTAAGAATTCCTTCCGTTTCTGCAGATTCTTCATTCAAAAATGATGTTCAAAAATGTGCTGATGCACTTTCAAAGAATTTAAAAAACATAGGTTTATCTAAGGTTCAAGTATATCCAACCGCAGGGCACCCGATCGTCTACGGTGAAAAAATAATAGACGCCACATTACCAACCGTTTTGGTTTATGGGCACTATGACGTTCAGCCCGCTGACCCTCTAGATTTGTGGCATTCTGACCCTTTTGATCCTATTGTGAAAGAAACGAACTTGCATCCACAAGGTGCTATTTTTGCCAGAGGGTCTTGTGATGATAAAGGACAGATGTTTATGCATGTTAAAGCGGCCGAGGCGATGATCGCTTCTGATGAGCTGAGCTGTAATGTGAAATTCATGATTGAAGGAGAAGAGGAAGTTGGAAGCGAGAATCTTGGTGTATTCGTCAAGGAACAAAAGGAGCTTCTGAAGGCTGATATTATTCTGGTTTCAGACACGGGGATGTTGGCCAATGATGTTCCTTCAATTACCACTGGGTTAAGAGGGTTGAGCTACGTTGAAGTGGAATTAACCGGTCCAAATCGAGATTTACACTCTGGCCTATACGGAGGATGTGTAGCCAATCCAATAAATATTCTTTGTGACATGATCAGCCAGCTTCAAAATGATGATTTAGCAGTTACTATTCCCGGTTTTTATGACCGTGTAGAAACATTATCCCAAGAAGAAAGAAACGAAATGGCAAAAGCGCCATTTTCAAAGGAAGACTACTGTAAATCTATCGATATTAATGATGTTCACGGTGAAAAGGGTTACTCAACAATGGAAAGAGGCTCAATAAGACCTTCTTTGGATGTCAATGGCATTTGGGGAGGATATACGGGAGAGGGTGCAAAAACAGTCATTGCTTCAAAAGCATACGCCAAAATCTCAATGAGACTTGTTCCAAACCAAGACCCCGATGATATCACCAAGCTCTTCACTGAGTATTTTTCTTCAATTGCTCCCGATGGAGTAACGGTAAAAATAACTCCTCACCACGGCGGTGAACCAGCCGTTACTCCGGTTGATTCAATTGGATATCAGGCAGCAAGCAATGCTTACGAAAAATCTTTTGGCAAAACACCCATTCCAGTAAGAAGCGGAGGAAGTATCCCAATCGTGGCTATGTTTGAAAAAGAACTGGGGCTAAAAACGGTTCTTATGGGGTTTGGTCTAGACAGTGATGCCATTCATTCTCCAAATGAACATTATGGTGTTTTCAATTTCTATAAGGGAATTGAAACCATTCCTTATTTTTTTGAATCATTTGCCAAACTTTCTAAATAAAATGAAAAAGTTTTTTTTCGCTTCAGTTTTTTTAATGATTTGCGCATGTTCGTCGTTTAAACAACCAAAAATGGTTTCTTTTCAGGGTTTCTCTGATTTTAAAATGAAGCCTCGTGAAATTCGTTTTACTGTTTCTGGAAATGTTTTGAATCCCAACAAGAGCAAATTAAAACTACACCCTTCTACTGTTGATGTCTACCTTCAACAAAAAAAACTTGGACAACTTTCAAACGAGGAAAAAATAATTCTCAAAAGAAATGGCACGACAGATGTTTCTGTCCCTCTTATTGCGAATACTGAAAAAGGAGCGTTAATTCAGCTTACCACTCTTTCATTTAAAGATTCTGTAGATGTAAAATTTGTGGGGGAAGTTAAAGTAGGAATGGGTATCTTTAAAAAGAAAATCCCTATTAACGAGTCATTCAAAACCTCTACTCGTTTTTTAAAATTGAAAAACTAATGCTCTCCGCGGATACTGAAAAAAAACTGTTTCTTCTTGATGCTTACGCCTTAATTTACAGGGCCTATTTTGCATTTTCGAAGAACCCAAGAATCAATTCTTTGGGGCAAAACACTTCTGCGGCATTTGGCTTTACAAATGTGTTGATAGATATCATTAAAAATGAAAAACCAACCCACATTGCAGTAGTATTTGACCCCCCGGGAGGATCTGTTCAGAGACAAGAAGATTTTCAAGAATACAAGGCAAACAGAGAAGCCATGCCTGAAGATATTCGATCCATGATTCCTCCGATAAAAGAACTGATACGTGCTTTTAATATTGAAGTAATTGAGGTGGCTGGATACGAAGCCGATGATGTCGTTGGCTCCCTCAGTGTTTTGGCTGAAAAAAACGGATTTACCACCTACATGATGACCCCTGATAAGGATTATGCTCAACTCGTTACACCATCTACATTCATATACAAACCCGGGAGGGGTGGCGCACCGCCTCAAATCCTAGGTGTAAAAGAAGTACGTGAGAAGTTTCAAGTCTCCGAACCCATACAGGTAATAGATATTTTAGGACTATGGGGTGACGCTTCAGATAATATACCGGGAATTCCAGGTATTGGTGAAAAAACATCAAAATTACTTATTTCGAAATATGGGTCAATGGAAGGCATATTCGAAAACGTAGAGGATTTGAAAGGAAAACAAAAAGAAAACGTTATTGCCTTTAAGGAACAAGGCTTGATGTCTAAAAAGTTAGCGACTATAATTATTGATATTGATTTGGAGTTTGACGAAAAGAAGCTTTTGTTAAAAGACCTTGATCGAGAAAAAATCAAAAATATATTTACCGAGCTAGAGTTTAGGAACTTATCTAAACGTGTTTTAGGAGAAGACTTGGTAGTAGAAAAAAAGGGGCTTCCTGATAAAAAAGAAAAAACTATTTCACGTACAACAGTATCAGGCCAGCTCGACTTGTTTGGTGTGCAAAGTATGATAGAGCCTTCCGAACCTAAGGAAACCTCCAGCTTTAAAACCATTGTTACAGAAAATGGAAAATATCACTTGGTAAATGATGCTGAACAGATACAAGAGTTACTCACTCTTTTAAACAAGCAGGTTGAGGTTTGTTTTGACACAGAAACTTCATCAATTGAGGCAAGACATGCAGAGCTTGTGGGTATTTCTTTTTGTTTTAAGAACAAAGAAGCTTATTATGTTCCGATTACTGAAAGTGAAAACATTAAAGACAATCGAATTCAGCTTTTCAAGGCATTCTTCTTGAATCCAAAAGTTTTAAAGATTGGTCACAACTTAAAATACGATATAAAGGTCCTAAATCGTTATGACATAAACATATCTAAAAATTGTTTTGACACAATGATTGCCCATTACCTAATCAACCCTGAAGCTCGTCAAAGCATGGATTTTTTAGCGGAATTTTACCTTGAATACAAGGCCATTTCAATAGTCGAGCTTATTGGTAAAAAGGGTAAGAACCAAAAAAACATGAGAGACCTTTCTCCGGAACAGGTTTGTGATTATGCTTGCGAAGATGCCGATATCACCTTTCAGCTTAAAAAGCTTTTTGAAAAAGAAATTAATAAACCTCATCTCAAGAGTTTATTTTATGATGTTGAAATGCCTCTTATGTTTGTCCTGAAAAGCATGGAAAATGAAGGGATCGCTCTTGATGTTCCGGCGCTTAGCTTATTCGGTGAATCGGTTGAAAAAGACCTTGTGCGTCTTGCGGAAGAAATTACTAAAGCGGCTGGGGAAACATTTAACATCGACTCTCCCCGGCAATTGGGAGAAATTCTTTTTGACAAATTAAAAATTTCAAGCAAAGCAAAAAAAACAAAAACAGGACAATATGCTACTTCTGAAGATGTACTCGTAAAACATCGTAAAGACCACCCTATCGTCGAAAGCATTTTAGAATATCGTCAGCTCAAGAAGTTAAAAAGTACTTATATAGACCCTCTTCCTGAATTGTGTGACATTAAAGATGGAAGAATTCATACGCATTTCATGCAAACGGTAACAGCAACTGGACGTTTGAGCTCCAATAACCCCAACCTGCAAAACATCCCTATTCGATCGGCAAAAGGCAGGGAAATCAGAAAAGCATTTGTTGCAAAAAATGAAAACCATCAGTTGATGGCTGTTGATTATTCTCAAATAGAATTGCGCATTATTGCTGCATTGAGCGAGGATAAAGCAATGATCGACGCTTTTTCTAAAGGCATTGACATACATACATCAACGGCTGCAAAGGTTTTTAAAACACCAGTAAATGAGGTGAGTCGTGAACAACGTTCAAAAGCCAAAGCGGTCAATTTTGGGATTATTTATGGGCAATCTGCATTTGGACTTTCTCAAAATTTAAGCATTCCAAGAAAAGAAGCAAAGGCCATTATTGATAGCTATTTCGAAGAATACCCCACCATTAAAAAATACATGGAAAATGTCGTGGCCCAATCACGAGAGAAGGGATATGTTGAGACCATTCTAAAAAGAAGAAGATATCTCCCAGACATCAATAGCTCCAATGCTATTGTTAGAGGCTATGCAGAAAGAAATGCGGTTAATGCCCCTGTTCAAGGCTCGGCTGCTGATGTCATCAAATTGGCGATGATTAAAATCCAAAATGAAATGGACGAAAAAAATCTAAAATCTAAAATGGTTCTCCAAGTGCATGATGAACTTATATTTGACATCCTTGATGACGAAAGGGAAGTTATGGAAAAGTTGGTAAAAAAGAATATGGAAAACGCAATAGACTTATCGGTTCCTTTAGACGTTGAATACAAAGTCGCCAACAATTGGCTCGAGGCACATTAACAATAATTGTCAAAGCGCAACAAAATATTTTATAGAACATCGTGAATAGTTATATCTTTGTTTCTCAATTTTTTAAAAAATGGACATTTGGATCAAAGCCGCGCAATTGTTTTTGTCGCTCGCAATACTAGTTACTCTTCATGAATTAGGTCATTTTATTCCAGCAAAATTATTCAAAACGAGGATAGAAAAGTTTTATTTGTTTTTCAACCCTTGGGTTTCGTTATTCAGATACAAAAAGGTCAACGGAGAAAAGAAGTATTCATGGTTTTCAAAAACATCTCCAGAAGAATGGAGCGAAGATCAAGATACTACTGAATGGGGTATTGGATGGCTTCCTTTGGGAGGATATGTGAAAATTTCTGGGATGATTGATGAATCCATGGACAAGGAGCAAATGGAAAAACCTGCCGAACCTTGGGAATTCCGTTCAAAACCAGCATGGCAACGTTTGATTATTATGATTGGTGGTGTAACCGTGAATTTGATTCTTGGAATGTTGATCTATATTATGGTTCTTTTTACATGGGGTCAAACGCATATTAATCCTGAAAAAATGTCTCACGGGGCAAGTATACATCCATACCTTGGTGAAAAATATGGTCTTTTTTCTGGAGACAAAATTTTAGCTGTTGATGGAGAAAAAATAGAAAACCTCGATGAGCTGAATAAAATCATAATGCTCCGTGATATATCTACAATCACCGTTCGCCACCAAAACAGTAAAACCGAAACCATTAGTTTACCTGAGGATATCGGTTCTGAGCTTTTTCAAGCTGGAGCCTTCCCTGTTTTTGGTATGCGAATGAAAATGGCTTCTGTCGCCAACGTAAGTAAAGGTTCTGGTGCAGAAAAAGCTGGAATTAAATCTGAAGACATTTTATATTCAGTGAACAGTCAAGAAGTGACCTATTTTGATGAATTTCAAAAGTCTCTCTATGACAATAAGGGGAAATCTGTAGCTGTTGGTGTTTTAAGAAAAACAGCCACAGGAGTAACTGACACTTTGTCCTTAAAGGCGATGGTAGACGTAGAGGGCAAGATTGGCTTTGAAGTTGCTATGGGGGCTATTGAAGACTCATCAGCCGTTGAAGCCAAAACCTATTCTTTCGGAGAAAGTGTTTCTCGAGGAACATCATACGGACTCAATACCTTGACTGATTATGTAGCACAGTTTAAATTTATTTTCACTAAAAAAGGCGCCGGATCAATTGGTGGTTTTGCAGCCATTGGGAATATGTTTCCTCCTGTATGGGATTGGCAAGCTTTTTGGCTAAACACAGCTCTTTTATCGATTATATTGGCATTCATGAATATCCTACCCATCCCTGCTTTAGATGGTGGACATGTAATATTCTTAATTTATGAAATGATTACCGGAAAAGAAGCACCTCAAAAAGTATTGGAGGTTGCGCAGTATATTGGTATTTTCTTACTTCTCGGGTTAATGATCTATGCCAACGGAAATGATTTGATTCGTTGGATTAATGGTGCTTTTTAAATCAAATGATTTTTTGTTTCTTTACAAAAATTTGCTCAATGAAAATGTTATATAAAAAATCTTTTTGTCTATTATCCATAATTGTTTTGGGTACATTTCTATACTCTTGCGGTGCGCCTAATGCATGTGATTGCAAGGAGAATAATCTTCTTGGAGCGAAAGCTGATAGTACTGTAACAGCGGATTGCGATGCTGAATTTGAAGAACTTTCACGAGAGGATAAAAATGAATATATGAAGGAGTATAAGGACTGTAAGTAATCTCCTTCTGCTTCCTTATTTGTTTTTGACTCTTTGAGCTGTCTTAGAACTTGTTTATCTTTAGACGTTTTCGAATAATACACCAATATGAAGCAATACCAAAATTACATTCAAGGAAACTGGGTCAGTGGAGATGGCTCGGAAACCAAATTGTATAACGCAATTAATGGAGCTGTTCTGGGCGAAGTTTCGAGCAAAGGAATAGATTATAAATCAGTGCTCGAGTATGGACGTTCAGTTGGTGGCCCATCATTGAGAAAAATGACCTTTCAAGAGAGGGGCAGAATGCTCAAAGCGTTGGCTTTTCATCTTCTTGAGAAAAAAGCCACTTATTATACGGTAAGCTCATGGACAGGAGCCACTAAAATAGATTCTTGGATTGATATTGAGGGTGGTATTGGAAATTTATTTGCAAATGCCTCCCTAAGAAAACAGTTTCCTGATTTGCCTTATTATGTAGATGGGGTCGCTGCCCCTTTATCTAAAGAGGGAAGCTTTATTGGTCATCATATCATGGTGCCAAAAGAAGGTGTTGCCATTCATATCAATGCTTTCAATTTTCCAATCTGGGGAATGCTCGAAAAAATTGCCGTTAATCTCATGGCGGGTGTTCCTGCTATTGTAAAACCTTCAGAATATACTTGCTACTTAACGGAGGTCATGGTAAGAGATATTATTGCCTCTAAAATCCTGCCAGAAGGCGCTCTTCAGCTTATATGCGGTTTAGGAAGGGGGATTATTGATCATGTTGATTGTCGCGACACGGTGACATTTACAGGAAGTGCCAGTACAGGGAAAATATTAAAATCACTCCCATTAATCACCGAAGAAAGTGTATCATTTAATTTAGAGGCAGACTCTCTAAATGCATCTATCCTAGGTAAACATGCTGTTCCTGGCACGGTAGAGTATGACCTTTTTGTTAAGGAGTGTGTAAAAGAAATTACCATTAAAACTGGTCAAAAATGTACAGCTATTAGAAGAATAATCGTACCTGAGGATTTTATTGATGACGTTCAAAAATCAATAGCAGAAAGATTGTCAAAAACTGTAATTGGCGACCCTTCAAAAGAAGGTGTAAGAATGGGTGCTCTTGCCACAAAAACTCAAGTTGATCGCGTCCGAGAAAATGTTGATTTGTTGGCTAAAAGTCAGGATATGGTGTTTGGCGATTTAGATGGGTTCGATGTTACAGGTGCTGATAAAAAGCTTGGCGCGTTCTTTTCCCCTGTTTTATTTAGAAATAATGATCCTTTCCATAAAACGGATTGTCACGACATTGAGGCTTTTGGTCCTGTATCGACGATAATGCCTTATAAAGATATTAATGATGCTGTGACTCTTGCGAAGATGGGCAAAGGGTCTTTGGTCTCTTCAATCGTTACCCCGAATGATAAGGAAGCTCGAGAATATGTTGTTGGTGCAGCAAGTATGCATGGCCGAATTCTAGTTCTTAATAAGGAATGTGCCAAAGAAAGTACAGGTCACGGTTCACCCATGCCACTTCTTACACACGGTGGTCCTGGTAGAGCTGGGGGTGGTGAAGAAATGGGTGGTAAAAGAGGTGTGCTTCATTACTTACAAAGAACGGCTATTCAAGGACACCCAAATACAATAACAGCAATTACTGAACAATTCCAAATTGGTTCGGAAATGCCCGAGGCTAACCCGCATGTTTTTCGGAAACACTTTGAAGAGCTAGTTGTCGGAGAAACTGTATTTACACACAAACATACTGTGACGGATGCTGATATTGTCAATTTTGCGAATGTGTCAGGAGATAACTTTTATGCCCACATGGATGCAACTTCATTAGAGGGAACCATTTTTGAACAACGCGTTGCACACGGTTATTTTATTCTTTCAAGAGCTGCTGGATTATTCGTTGATCCCAAAAAAGGCCCGGTTTTATTAAACTATGGATTGGATGATGCTAGATTTATAAAACCTGTATACCCAGGAGCTACAATTGGCGTTCGCTTTACTGTTAAAGAAAAAATGGACCAAGAAAAACGGAGCGATGATGACATTGCAAAAGGTATTGTTCGTTTCCTTGTAGATGTTTACGACGAGACAGGTGAGACTGTTGCTCTTGCAACGATACTGACTATGGTTAAAAAGATTGACCAGAGCTCATGAGCAACGACTGATTTTCTGGTGCAAAACACAGAGGGTCTCTTATAAATGTTTTTTTGAAGCCTAGTACAAAAAGTTATTATAAGGATAGCGCACCTTGAAAATTTCTTTAACCTCCTCATAAAGAATCTCTCTTAGCTCTTCCATGTTTTCCTTTTTTTGAGCAGAAATAAAAATGGCTTTTTTTGCGCCGAGTTTGGCCATCCATGATTTTTGAAGGAGCTCAAGTGAGGAGAGCCCATCCGGGTCTTCTAGCTCATTTTCTGGTGGCGAATAAGCATCAATTTTATTGAAAACAACGATTGTTGGTTTTTCCGATTTATCAATTTCAGCCAATGTTTCATTTACAACCCGAAAATGGTCTTCAAAATTAGGGTGAGAGATGTCTAAAACATGAATTAAAATATCCGCTTCTCTAACCTCATCAAGTGTTGACTTAAAAGACTCCATCAGCTGTTTTGGAAGCTTTCTAATAAAGCCTACAGTATCTGTAAGAAGCATCGGTAAGTTTCCTAAAACAACTTTTCGCACTGTTGTATCCAATGTTGCAAAGAGCTTGTTTTCAGCAAAAACCTTTGATTTAGAAAGGACATTCATGAGTGTGCTTTTACCCACATTGGTGTAACCCACTAATGCTACACGTACAAGTTGTCCCCTGTTCCCTCTTTGGGTATTCATTTGTTTATCAATATCCTTTAACCTTGTTTTCATTAAAGAGATTCGCTGATTAATAATCCGTCTGTCGGTTTCGATTTGAGACTCTCCTGGACCACGCAAACCAATTCCACCCTTTTGTCTTTCAAGGTGGGTCCACAATCGGGTCAGCCTTGGCAACATATATTGAAGCTGGGCCAATTCCACTTGAGTTTTTGCATGAAAGGTCATTGCTCGACTTGCAAAAATGTCAAGTATCAAAATAGTTCTGTCTAGTATTTTGCAATTCAATTCGCCTTCTATGTTGCGAAGCTGAGAAGGCGATAACTCGTCGTCAAAAATGACAAGTTCAATTTTATTTTGAGAAATATATTCATGGATTTCCATCAACTTTCCCGAACCCACGTATGTTTTTGGGTTTGGGACTGGTAGTTTTTGTAAGAAATGTTTTTTAGTTACTGCCCCCGCAGTTGTTGCCAAAAACTCCAACTCATCAAGGTGCTCAAAAGCGATGTCTTCTGAAATATTTGAATGCGCAACACCAACGATTATGCATCCCTCATTTTGTTTTTCAATTTTTAATTTTGCTTTGGCCATCTATTTCTTTAGTGTTTCAACATATTCGGAAAGCCAAATAAAACTTGAATCCCCTTTAATCGTATTTTTGAATGATGGCATTACACCTTTACCATCCCGAATAATATCGATAATTTGAGTATTTGAGAGCTTGCTTTTTTTGAGCTGTTTGGCTCCACTTGCTCCTTTGTTTCCGTCGGAACCGTGACATCGCACACAATGGATTTGATAGAGTTTTTCTCCCTTCTCCAATGGAGTCCCTGAAAGTATTTCATCCGAGGAATCATTGCAGCTCACACTCAATAGAGCTATTAAAAAAAAGAGTATTCTTAGAACCATGAACCATTGAGCGCTTCTCGAAATGGCCATGGAATAGACGCTAAAATCAGAACCAAACCTATTGTATACCACACCAAAATTTTCTTGTTTTTTTGTTCGGGCTCCTCTTGCTTTTCAGCCATTTTGCGCCCAACTGTCACAACGATGATTGCCAACAGCATTCCCAGTAAGTGCTCCATTCCATAGAATCGAGTTACCGCGTTCTTCATCCAGCCAGACTCAAAAGAAACGTTTCCTGATGTATAATATAGAATAAGTCCTAATAAAAGCTGTATATGAAGACTGATCATGGCAAAAAGATTAATCATCTTATCGCGTTTTTCATAGCTCGTTTTGTTTGTTGCTGCATTGTAAATGGCATAGATAAGCAAACCTAAAACCAACCATCTTAATCCCGAATGAGAGTGTACTAACATAATTTAATTTTTAATCATTTAATTTCAGAACAGCTAAAAATGCTTCTTGTGGAACCTCGACTTTCCCTACCTGTCGCATTCTTTTTTTACCTGCTTTTTGTTTTTCTAATAATTTTCTTTTTCTGGTAATATCGCCACCATAACATTTCGCGGTAACATCTTTTCTCAGCGCTTTAATCGTTTCGCGAGAAATGATTTTAGCTCCAATAGCCGCCTGAATTGGTATTTCGAACTGTTGCCTTGGAATCAATTCCTTGAGTTTTAAGCAAATTCTTTTACCCAAATCAAAAGCATTGCTTCGATGAACCAATGCTGAGAGAGCATCAACCTGTTCAGAATTTAACAATAAATCCATTTTTATCAAGTCCGAGGTCCTATATCCTATTGGGTGGTAATCAAAAGAGGCATAACCCCTAGATACAGATTTCAATCGGTCATAAAAGTCAAATACAATTTCAGCCAAGGGCATTTCAAAACTAATTTCAACCCGATCTTGGGTCAGATACACTTGGTTTTTAAGCTCTCCTCTTTTTTCTATACATAGCGTCATTATCGCTCCCACGTATTCTGTTTTGGTAATGACTTGAGCTTGAATATAAGGTTCTTCTATTCTCTCCATTCCTGATGGGTCAGGAAGCTCAGATGGATTATTGACAATTAAAACTTCATCCGGTGCCTTTCTAAGATAAGACTTGTAAGAAACGTTTGGAACAGTTGTAATTACGGTCATGTTAAATTCTCGATCGAGTCGTTCCTGAATAATTTCCATATGGAGCATCCCTAAAAACCCGCATCTAAATCCAAAACCTAATGCTGCAGACGACTCTGGTTCAAACACTAAAGACGAATCATTCAACTGAAGTTTTTCCATGGAATAACGAAGCTCTTCGTAGTCTTCTGTATCCACTGGGTAGATACCAGCAAAAACCATTGGCTTTACATCTTCAAAGCCTTTAATTGCCTCAATGCAGGGGTTCTCTGTTGATGTAATCGTGTCTCCCACCTTTACTTCATTGGCTTGTTTAATTCCGGAAATAATATATCCCACATCTCCCGTACGTAATTCTTTTTGAGGAACCAAGCCCATCTTGAGAATTCCAATTTCATCAGCATTATAATCTCTCTTTGTGTTAAAAAACCTGATTCTTTGTCCTTTTCTAATTGTTCCGTTTTTGACTCTAAAGTAAGCAATTATGCCTCTAAAGGGATT
>Ga0257121_1001088_pt1 | contig 21351 bp, 21 predicted proteins | sample SI106_100metaG_FD_190180 | JGI IMG/M metagenome (GOLD analysis project Ga0257121, IMG submission 190180) | Marine microbial communities from Saanich Inlet, British Columbia, Canada - SI106_100 | ecosystem: Environmental > Aquatic > Marine > Inlet | place: Canada: British Columbia | collected... | reverse complement strand
AAGGCTAATAATGCAGATTCTCGCTCACCAACTTCGATTGGCAAAGATTCTAGACGGCGACGCAAAACGGCAATACGTTTATCGAGTTCTTGCGCCTTGATTAGGGATGGTAGGGTGTTGTCCACGACCCTACCATCTTACAATCACGCAGTACCTTCAAGGAAGCCCGAAAGCTTGCGCGCACGGATTGGGTGCTGCAGCTTACGAATGGCTTTCGCTTCAATTTGGCGCACACGCTCGCGAGTTACGCGGAAGATGCGTCCTACCTCTTCTAGGGTATAGGTGTAACCATCGCCAATACCGTAACGCAATTTAACGATTTCTCGTTCGCGGAAGGTTAGCGAGTCAAGTACATCACCAATGCGCTCTTTCAACATGCCCTGCCCTGCCAATTCAACTGGATTGTCAGAACCCTCGTCTTCAATGAAGTCGCCGAAGTATGAATCTTCGGAGTCGCCAATAGGACGATCGAGGCTAATTGGATGCTTAGCGATTTTCATCACGCGCTCGGCCTCATCTACTGGAATATCAGCAGCCTCAGCCATCTCGGCAATGTTTGGTTCGCGGCCATGAATTTGCAGTAGACGCTTTTGCACTACGCGCAATTTAGACATGGTTTCTATCATATGCACCGGAATACGGATGGTGCGTGCTTGGTCAGCGATAGAACGTGTAATTGCTTGGCGAATCCACCAAGTGGCGTAGGTAGAAAACTTATAACCACGACGGTATTCGTATTTTTCTACAGCTTTCATCAAACCGGTGTTACCTTCTTGGATTAAGTCAAGGAAACTTAAACCACGGTTGCGATACTTCTTGGCAATCGAAACTACCAGACGCAGGTTACCCGATGACAGTGAACGCTTGGCGTCGTCATAAATGCCTATTGCACGGCTCAACAAATCGATGCGACGGTCAAATGCAGTGTATGACTCCATTGCCGTGACTTCCCAATTCTTAAGCTCTGCCTGAAGTGCCAACCATTCTGGTTTACCATCTTTAGTTCGGCGCTTGTTGACCGGAAATTCTTTGGATTGCTGAACTAATGCCGCCCATTGCTTGTGCTTCTTAAACAACAAGGTGATGGCATCCATCACAACTGCTATTTGCATATGCAATTCTTCGACCAACACCGCAACACAGCGATGACGCGAGCGCATGTGGCGTGAGAACACTTTACGTTCTGCAGCCGACAATTTTTTATCAAGTTGGATTTCGTAACCAACGCGAGCTGCATCACGCAATTCAATCAAGTCCTCTAAGTGGCCGCCAAGGCGTTGTTCAAGATCTTGCTTGGTCAATTCGTAGCCAGCGCCACCGTCAATGTTGGATGACGTGCCTTCTTCGGCACCTTCTTCGGCAGCTTGCTTCTTAAGCCTGCGGCTAGAGTGGTGCAACACAGCAAAGCTAGAGTTAGCTTGAGCAGACGGGTTGACTTTAAGTGTACGGTCGAAGGCCAAATTGCCATCTTTAACCTGCTGCAATGTATCGACAATGTAGTCGAATGCTAGTCCAGACTCTAAGGCTAAGCGGCGGAAAACTTTGCGAGAAACCTCGGTGGTTTTCGCATGCAAAATTTCTTCGTCACGGGTAAGCAAAGGAATCTCACCCATCTGCGTAAGATACATACGCACCGGGTCGTCAATCTTTTCGAGAACTGACGGTACATCGCGGCCTGCAGCACGCGATGAAATTGTTGACAACGGCTTTGGAGTAACCGGTATCGGAGTTGAACCACTCGAAAACTGAGCGGCGGCTTTTGCAGAAGAATCGCCTAAAGAAATTCCTGCCTGCTCAATGCGAGTCATTATCTCGGCAAGGACTTCTATATCTTGCATCTTCTCAGCTGGAATAGCCGAGTAAAGTTCTTCTTGAGGTAAACTACCTGTAACACCGCCCTTTTCAATAAGGGTCTCGAGTGTTGCGGTAATTGACTTATTTAACTTGCTTTTTGACATTATGGGAGCTTACGTTTGGTCTGGTCTAGCGTTTGGCGAAATTGAAATCTTGCGGCTTAGTTTTGCGAGATCTTCTAAAGTCATAGTTTCACCCCGAGAAACCTGGTGCGATTCGGTATTAGCAGGTAGTGCACTTAAAGCACGCTCTAAAGCGATTCGCGGATCGGAGATTTTTGTATGACGAAATGAATCAAGCCACTTGTATTGGTCGTCTTTATCGAATTCGGCCAATGCAGAAGTCAGACTGTAGGTGATTCCTTGTTCGCGTTGGAGGCGAATCCATTGCAGCAGGGAGTCGGTACTAGGGTCTGACAATTTTAGCACATCTAACTGCGGACGTAACAAAGAATATACGCTTGGATCTACCAGCAGAGTGCCAATTATTTCACGTTCGTTAAGTTGCAGGACCTCCGTTTTGTTTTGGGGTTGAGTTGTGTGGTGGGTTACTGCGGGAACTGCTTGCTGAGCATCTGTGTGAGGATCGTACAAGCGACGCAGGGTGTCTTGGCTAATGCCTAAGAAACTGGCTGCCTCACGCTCCCAAGTCTCGGCTATCACGGGACTTGGAGTGGTTGTTATCCACTCGGCCATTTCACGTGCAGCTTTATCCTTGACAGCAGCCTGAGACAGGTCAGATTTACTAGACCAAGTATCAAGACGCCATTTTAGTATATCCCATGAATCGCTAATTGCTTGGTCTAATAAGAATTTATCGCCATTTGCCACCATATCTGCGGGGTCACAACCCTCGGGCAAACGCGCTACACGCACGTCTACACCCTCTGCCACCAGAATGCGCCCTGCGGCAAATGCTGCCTTTGCACCTGCAGTGTCTGGATCAAACAACAGAACTACAGGCCGCTCGTAGCGTGACAAGATACGTGAATGGTCATCGGTAAAAGCGGTGCCAAGTGCTGCTAAAGACGTAGTTTGGCCGATATTGTGCAACTGTATCACATCGAGATTACCTTCACATATGACTATCGGCGCATCAGGTTGATTGCGCAAACCGACCTGCAGCTTGTCTATACCAAACAAAATGCGGCGTTTGGGAAACAAAGGACCTTCTGGTGAATTGATATATTTGCCCATTTTTTTCTCTTCTGCAAAAGAACCTGGCAAATAGCGTCCGGAAAAACCTAAAGTGCGTCCACCTGAATCTGAAATGGGAAACATCAAGCGCTCCCAAAAGCGGGCCTTGACCTCGTTGTTGTCATCGTTACTGAGAACCAAGCCTGCCATAACTGCTGCCTCTAGCTCGATGTTGTTCTTCTGCAGCAGCGCAAGCAAATTTTGGCGATTACGTGGAGCCCAACCGAGACCAAACTGTGCCCAAGAATCTGCAGGCACCTTACGGTCAACTAGATACTGGCGCGCACCTTCTCCCTCAGGTGAAGCAAGCAGTTCTGCGTAATAACGCCGAGCAATCTGCAGCGCCTCGCGTGCCTGAGTTTTTAGCGCTGATTTTTGAGCATCCTGTCGGTCAAACTGCTGTGGCATATCAAGCCCAGCTTGGTCAGCTAACACACGTATGGCTTCAAAAAACTCGAGTCCTTCGGTCTCGCGCACGAATGAGATAATATCGCCGAATTCGCCGCAGCCAAAACACTTATAAGAGCCTCGGTCGATAGAGACCGTAAAAGACGGTGTGTTCTCTGCATGGAATGGGCATAACCCCCACATGCGATTGCCCTTTCGCTCGAGGCGCACCTTTTCACCAACAACCACATCTATAGCAAGATGCGATTTTAATTTATCAATAAACGGGGTCAAGTCAGCCATGCGCGTCTAGCAATCTACCCTATCGAGGGCACTTAGCCAAACATTTGGTGCAATATTACCGGGGCGCACATCTGCGGCCATACCCAGCTCAATCAAAACCTCGGCCCATTGCGGGTATTGCTTACGCAGCCTACCGAATAACTGCTTACGGCGCTGTCCAAATGCAAATTTAAGAACTTCTTTCAGCTGTTGATCTTGATCACGACTAATCGATTCTTCGAGAGGAGCAAGTTGCAAAAAAGCCGAGTCGATTTGCGGACGAGGCCAAAACACTTCGGGTGGCAGGCGGCGTCCGAGGCGGCAATTGAAAGCCAAGCTCAGGCGGATGGAAAGCGCGCTCCACTCCTCGCCATCTGCAGGTCCTGCAACTTTTTCTGCAACTTCTTTTTGCAACAGGAGTGTTACACCTGCCAAAGAGCGGCCAGGTAGTCTTGCCAAAAAAGGGCCTGAAATTGCGTAAGGTAAATTGGCGACAATAAACGGTGCCTGCTTTAATTGACTCCACCATTCTTCGACTGCGGGATGTAGCAACTCGTTTTTGCTTAGTGCATCTCCTTCTATTAAAGTCAACTGACCAGATTCTATCTGTTCAGCGAACCGCGAGCGCAACAAGTCCGCTAGCCCATGGTCAAGCTCGACTGCTAAGACATTAGCGCCTACAGCAAGCAACTGTTCAGTGAGTGCGCCAGCCCCAGGTCCAACTTCCAGTACGTGATCACCTGCAGCAACACCAGCATCGTGCGGGATACGCGCCAGCAAAGCTTCATCAATAAGGAAGTTCTGTCCAAATCGCGAATTAGGACGCAAGCCATTTGCCTCTAACAAGGCGCGCAACTCATTCTTCCTCATTATTCTTGCAGGGCCTTCATTAAGCTTGACGGCACTGCTTGCTGATCAATATCGTCAGCAAGTGCGCGGCGCCAAGGCTTACTCCACTTGGCTATTGCATGAACAGCTTGACGTCTTTGAGTGGCATTTAGAGTATTCCATTTGGGCGCGACGTGGTTTTCGATAAAAGTCGAAGCTTCTGTCATGTAACGAAACCCCATATCAGATGCACGGTCACTTTTGTTTACACTAAGGTTTGCCACGTAACCATCCTGCTTATAAGTTGCAAATGATGAGCCTAAGGCAAAGGCGTGAGTCTCTGGCGCAGTCCATAATTCATCGGCCAAGGCAAATTCACGAACATTGCCCGCCATGTCATACATACCTGAGTCAGTGCGTCCACGTTCGAACACGCCACCAGGGAGGGAGCGGTTAATTCCTAGTTCTAGCACGTTAGAAACTGAAACAGCATTTTCGAGTGCGGTCGCCCACTCGCTAACGCTGGGCAGTCGCAAGCCGTGTTCGTGGCACCAAGCTTGAGCCTGATGAAAACTAACATTCACAACAGGTAAATCTGAATCGTCCATTTCAGAGTTGGAAAAATATTCACCGTTGGATGTTTCGTATTTTCCCCATAGCAAATATTCACTTGAGTTTGACGGAGGGGCTGTTAGACAAAGTGAGTCTAATACTGCGAGGTCGCTATCAATAAGCGCCGGCTCCGAACGTGAGCAAGCCCCGACCACAAGCATCGCGCTTATAGCCAGGGCTTGGTTAGACATTATGCCTACTTAGAGAGCATCTCAACAACGCCTGATGTGACGCCGCTTGAATGCCCTGAAATCATACCGATAGCAAAAGGAATGGCAAATACCAGAACAATTGCTGTACAGATAAGTGCTGCACGCAAGCCGCCACCCTCGTCTGTCATTTCAACAGCAGGAAGCACGGTTACTTTTGCACCGCGTTTTTTGCCACCAGAGTTCCTTTGGCGACGTGATGATTCTGCAGCTGGTGCTGCTTCTTCAACTGGAACTTCTTCAACAACAGCATCTAGAAGAGTATCTTCTTCGGACAACTGAGTTGTAACCATTCCGTCGTCTGCGTTATCGAGGCTTAATTCTTCTACCTCAACAACTGAGGAAGTATCTGCTTCGCTAACTGCTGAACCAATGCCAAGTTGTTCTGCGACCTTATCGACGTCAGCGATGTCAAGGCGCATGTTTGAACCTTCGCGGAATGCGCGAATTTCACCAGCAGAGATTAGGCGCTTGAGGTCTTCTTCTTCAAGTTGAAGTCTTTGTAATGCGTCTTCGAATGAGGTCACTTTTCTATTCTATGTGAGTAATGGGAGGTAGGCTAGATGCTCTACCGGGGTAGTAGGTTAAGCATCTCCTAGTGTTTTTGCCACCCCTTAGTCTATTCTTCCTCGACAATTATGCCTGATTTAAGGAACTGGCGCTCAAGCTCTTTGTGAGAATAATCGGATTTGTCGTTAAAACCATCGAGTTGGGTATCTAATTCGATGTTACGCGCGCCAACCAGTTTAAGCTCATGAGAATTCGATGCCCCACCTTTGGCTTCATAGACCACCAAATGTTGAGTTTCTTGGTCAATTACATATAGCAAAGCGACATCCGGAGAGTAATTTCCGGTGACAGCGACATAGCGACGTCCGCCATCGCTAGAGTTAGCCAAGACTGGCTCTGGCTGAAAGAGTGTTGCTAGCAATGCGCCGGCGCAAGTTGCGGCGACGAAGGCAAAGCACAAAGTAAGGTTGATGTTTTTCATTATGGGCGGGTGCTGAGTAAGCTAGCTAAAGCATATTCTAAATCGAGTAATCCTGCACGCTGTTCTTTTTCTTCGACCCAAGCGTGAGATAAGCCGTAAATTTGCAAATGGCGGACTGCTTCGGCCAGATCTATGTTTGGCGACAAATTAATTAGCGGTATCGCCTGCGGCAGTAACAATGAATCTTCTGCATTATCTACCAAACGAGATGCGAACAAGATTGATGGTGGGCCTTGCTTACGAAACACCAAACCCTTGGCATCGATGCACGCGGCCATAGTTTTGCGGGCCTCAGCGACCGAACAATCGGCCTGCAAGTGCGGCACATCGTGGCGTAAATATTGAGCCAAGCCCTGCCCCTTTGACTCGATTGCACGAATCGCTGCAGTCATAACCTGAGCTTCGCCTGCTGCTTGACATTGAGAGTCGTGAAGCAATGCAACAAATTGGTTTCTCCGCATTATTGTGTCGCCATCACCCGAATCCAATTTATTAACCAAGAAGGCTATTGGCGCAGTTAGTGGCCACAACACTAGGCGAGTATAAGCCAATGGGAGACTAAACCACAGAAGCCGATTGGGGTTTGCCAACATATACTGCTTAGGCCACATTTCTCCGACCAAAAACACTAAAGGGGTCAAAAGTATAGTAGCTAGCAATTCGCTGTTACCCATTCCTGTAGATGCCAGCAGCATCACAGCAGAGTGAACAGCAAGGTCGTTGGCAACATTATTACCTATCAGCAATGTCGCCAAAAATGCAGATGGCTGCCGAATAGTTTTTTCGAGTAACGCCGCGTTGCGGCTCTCGGCTGCTTGACGTTTAAGACGCAGTGCATTAATACCGTAATAACCAGTTTCGGAACCGGCAAACAATGCAGATGCAAGCAATGCAAGTAATAACAAAGTCAACCACATTAGCCTAGCACCTCAAGCTCGATTACAAGAACTCTGGTCTCTGAAGCTTCAACTACAGTTAGTATTAAACTACTCGAAGCAGTGTCCATCTCAATAGTGTCGCCAACGATTGCAATGCGTCCAAGTTTTTCTTGGATGAAACCTGCGACAGTATCGACTCGGACATCAATTTCTTGTGCTTCTCCGAAGTAGTCAGCAAACTCGTGCAATGCGATTGCTGCATCTATTCGGTAATGGCGAGCGTTAAGTTTAGTAATTAGCTTACCGCCTGTTGCATTTGCCATTGGCATACGATTAAGCAATGTATCTGCCCAGCGCCCGCGATCGATGACGCCGGCCGAATCACCATACTCATCAACTAACAGTACAAAAGGGCCACCATTTGCTTTCAGCAATTGCAGTCCCGCTGCAACTGGGGCAACTTCTGGCAGGATAGGCACCGAATGCATTGCATCAGACACGACATTACCCTGCAAAATCCTAGTGCGATCAAGAACTCCAACGACTTGTTCTCGTTCGTCAACAATCGCCGCCCATGCCACGCCTTTATTCGACATGCGGCGCAATGCTAAGGCTAATGGCAAGTGTGGTGCAAGAAGCAGGTAGTCTTGCAAAGGACGGCGTAGGGCTCCAGCGCGCAATTCTCCTAGCTCTAAAAATCTGGAGAGGAAGGTCTCTTCTTGCTGCTCTAAGACGTCCTCTTTGCCAATTAACAAATCGACTGCTTCACTCGACTGTATTGGCTGCGGGCTATGCGGATCTTCATTTTTAATGTTTGGCAGAAACCTGATTATGGGGTCGAATAACCAATAGCATAATTGCACGATTGGCAGCGATATGCGAGCGAAATAAATCGGGTGGCGGCGCGCAACTAACTTAGGAGTAATCTCGCCAATCAATACAATAAGCAAAATTGCTACAGCATTAACACTAGCACTTTGTGCTACAGAAAGTGGTTTTGCGAGTGCATAAGTACTTGCGAAAAAGCTAAGGTTTACAACAAGGTTAGCAAACAATATCACCGTCAACACACGGCCACGATTGTCGAGCATGCGCGCTACTAATGAACTATGCCGCTGCGCCGGGCGTGATGCCAAGGTAAACAGAGCAGCCTCGGCGCCAGAAAAGCAAGCCGACGCAAGCAATAGCAACAAAATGCTAAACAACAATGTCATGCTTTCATTTTAGCTTAAAGTAAAGAAGAATTTCGAATCCACCATCAACTTTGTTGGCCGCTGAAATGTTACCGCCAAGGCGTCGCATACACGCAGCCGCAATAGGCAAGCCAAGACCATATCCACTACCGACATCTTTGGTCGTGACAAAGGGCTCGAACAAGTGTTCAAATGCGGCTTCGTCTGCCCCAGGGCCATCATCCGCAACCGAAACAATGCGGAACTCGTCATCATCACGAATGTCAATGGTTATCGTATGGGTTTCACTGTCAAACGCATCTAAACTATTTTGAACCAAATTCAACAGGAGAGGAAAAACATCACCTCGTGTTGCTGGTAACTCAGCGTTACTCTTAACGTCTAAGTTAATGGAAACATTTGATAAGCGTTGCTTCAAGAAGTCGCGTAGATCGTCGACAATTTGGTTGGCATCACAAGTTCCTTCTTCAACATGGCTCGGTGACATCTGCAACATTTGTTGTACTAGGTCGCGAATTCGCCGCAAGGCTTCGCTAATTAGATCTGAATAACGAGCCCCTTTTTCACTACCGGCTTCACAGCGCAAAACTTCTAAAGAGTGCATCGCTCCAGCCAATGGACTGTTGATTTCGTGAGCCAATCCAGCGGCTAAAGTGCCCATGGCGGCCATCCGCTCTTGTCTAGCTACCAAGCGCTCGGCATCAGTCGCACGATTGGTCGCAGCTTCAACTTCATTCTCGAGTTCGGTTTGGAAGCCATCAATTTTTTTCATCAGCCCAACGAATGAAGTTGATAACTGTGCTAATTCTTTAACATCTGTAGATGGCAAAGTTGCGGGAAGTTTGTCTGGGGTAATGTTCGCTGTGGCGGCGGCAAGGGCCTCTACTGGCTTCACTAACAATCGACGCACGCCAAGAGTTATTAATAGTGTGCTGAGTACAGTGCTTAGAATAACCGCCCACAATAGTTGCGGAAAAAAAGTAGAGTCAGCAATCGGCAGGGGCAACCGTAGATATACCCCTCCCCAATTTTCGCCGGCATTTTCGCCAATGCTATGCGCCAGGGGGACAACAACTCCATCTGCCACTTGAATGCTACGGTTACCTTGAACTGCATCTAGAACAGCCTGGTTCACTGCTTCAACAGGGAAATCGCTTGCGCGTTTCCTACGCCCTATTGGGTTGAGCACCGTGCCAACTGCTACTTGCTTATCTTCGAGGAATATCATGTCGGCATCAATAATCATCGCATCTTCGAATTGAGACCACAAAGGCCAATTCAGCATGTCACTAAGGCTCCCTGACACTTGCGAATCAAAGCGCGGCTTAATGAGGCGAGACAAACGCGCTTGCAATTCTGAATTTTGGATTTCTGACCGACGCTGAGATTGTTGCTGGAAAGTAAACATCGACCAGCTCAAAAACGCCAACAGCGCCGCATTAATAACTATTAATGTTAAACCAAGCCTGAATCGCAGACTCATGCTTATTTCTTAGACAGCCGAACCAAACTCTTCTAGCAGCTTGAATAGTGGCAAGAATAGTGACAGAGCAATCGAACCTACTAGACCAGCAAGCACCACCAACATTATTGGCTCGATGAGCTTGAGCATGTTATCGAGGGCGCGGGTGTATTGTTCTTCGTAAGCAGTTCCGATGCGCATACACATGCGATCTAATTCACCAGTTTCTTCGCCGACTTCAACCATCGACACGACCATATCGTCAAACACTTGTGACGATTCGAGAGAAGCTGCAATGCCCTCACCTTCACGAACTTCTTCGCGGATATCATCTACGCTTTCACGATATATCTCGTTAGTTAAGGCGCCACGAGTAATAGTAAAAGCTTCTAGATGCGGCACACCACTTGATATCAATGTGCCAAAAGTTGTAGTAAACCGAGAAATCTGACTTTTAGCGACTAAGCCGCCAACAATTGGAAAGTGCATCAACCATGAATGCCAGGTAGAGCGATAGCCGTAGCTGCGCCTGTACAAAGCCATGTGCCCCATCCACATCATGATCGGCAAGCCGATCAATAGATACCAATATTTAGAAAATGTTTCACTAATAGAAATCATCACTTGGGTAATTTTGGGCAACACCATATCCATGTCTTGATACAGCTCAGCGAAGTTTGGAATGACAAACAACATCAATGCTGAAATAACTCCGATAGCCACCACGAAAATTACAATTGGGTAGGTCATTGCTGACTTAGTTTTGTCGCGAACATTTTGTTGACGTTCGAGGAAATTGGCCAAGCGGTCGAGGACAGTATCAAGAACACCGCCAGCTTCTCCGGCACGGGCCATATTTACATAGAGTTCGTCAAACACCTCGGGAGCTTGCGCTAACGCATCCGACAGTGTCTGCCCCTCTTCGATCATATCAGCAGCATCGACAATAGATTCGCGAAAGCGGCCAGCTGGCCATTGATTAGAGAGAATTCGCAAGTTGCGAAGAACTGGCAGGCCCGCCTCAGTCATAGTGGCTAGCAAACGAGTAAATTGCACGATGTGCTTTAGAGGCACCTTGCGTTTCACTAAAACCGCGTCGTCACGTTCAACCGAGCTCTCGTGTTGCGAGTTACTGGATCGTGATGAGCCTGCCTGCCGTCTTTGAATTCTTGCCATTAGTTTATTTTATTCTTGCGCCTGCGTACCCTTCGCCACTTCGTCAAGAGTTGTTCGCCCAGCACGCGCGAGTTCGATACCGCGTTCGCGCAATGTACGCATATTGCGCTTGCGAGCTTCTTCGCGCAACAAAATTGTAGACGGATTTGCTAAAAACTGCTCTTTCAGGGATGAGTCCATTTCTAAAATCTCGTATATTGCAGTTCGACCAGAATATCCAGTGAAATGGCATGTTGCACATCCTTGTCCTTTATAAAAAGTTTCATCGGCATCTACATTGAGATCCGTTACTTGCCGCGCAGTTGCTTTTATCTCTTGCGAACACTCAGTGCATACACACCGGACTAAGCGCTGGGCAACAATGCCCTCGATAGTTGCCGCCAGCAAAAAAGGTTCGACTCCGAGGTCGATCATTCGAGTAACTGTTGATGGCGCATCGTTTGTATGCAAAGTGCTTAACACCAAGTGGCCCGTGAGCGCTGCCTCTACTGCAATTTGAGCTGTCTCAGGGTCACGAATTTCGCCCACTAGGATGACGTCCGGATCTTGGCGAAGCATGGTGCGCAATACTGACTGATAGGTCACTCCAATTTCTTCATTAATCGGCACCTGAATGATTCCGTCTAGATCGTACTCGACTGGATCTTCGACTGTGATGATTTTCAGATCGGGGTCGTTCACCTGATGCAACAGTGAATAAAGACTTGTTGTTTTACCGGAGCCAGTCGGGCCAGTGACTAACACAATACCGTGCGGCCGCCTAGCGAAATCGGTCAGCTGCTCTTCTTCGGTTTTCTCGAGACCTAGGCCTGTCAAATCAGTTTGCAAATTACGCTGATCAAGGAGGCGCAACACTACAGACTCTCCACCCTGTGTAGGAACAGTCGAAACACGGAAATCAATGCGATGGCCATCAAGAACCAAATCAATACGCCCGTCTTGTGGCATTCGCGTTTCGGAGATGTCAAGGTTTGCAAGAACTTTAATTCGAGAGACTAAAGCCGTAGCTAGGTGCGCAGGAGGAGGGTCTATCTCATACAACACCCCGTCAGAGCGCATGCGAATACGAAACTGCCCTTGGTATGGTTCGAAGTGTATATCAGCCGCACGATCAGTTACTGCTCGTGTTAATATACCTTCAAGCAAACGCACAATTGGCGCCGAGCTAGAGACCTCTTCTTCAGCCTCGAGTTTGGCTTTAACTTGTTGCTGATAAAATTTCTCAATAGCATCATTCAGCGCTGTCTCAGAGGCCAAAACTGGCAAAACGCTGCATCCGCTCATTTGCTCAATATCGCCAAGCAAGGGAAGGTTTTCAGGATTGCCAATTGCAACTCGTAGCTGCCCCTGAGTGATGCTCAAAGGTAAGGCGCAAAATGCTCGTGCGGAACTAGCATCTAACAATGCAAGCGCGTCGTCGCTTGGATTCAACTCACTACCCGGCATCCACTCAAGATCTTGCTGACGAGCTAAGGCTTGTGATAGTTGCTCATCGTTAATAATTTCTTTAGCCAGTAGTATTTCACCGATACGGCCACCCATGCGGCGTTGCTCACCCAAAGCCATTTGCAATTGGCCACCGCTTAAAGCGCCCAACTCAATTAATATTTCACCGATTAACTGTGCCTGATTTGCCATATTAAATTATCACTTAGCCACCATTTAATCTCGTGCGGAGATCGGTAGGGAATTGGGCGTATTGCAACGCAATTTCAGCGACAATGATGCCATTTTGAACTAATTCATAGAGATGCTCATCGAGCAACTGCATGCCCAAACGTTTTTGCGTTTGCATCACAGATGGGATCTTAAAGGTTTCGCCCTTGCGGATGTGATTTTCAATCGCTGAGTTGCGCACCATCACCTCAAACACCGCAATACGCCCGCGGCCATCTGCGCGAGGCACCAAGACCTGCGAAACTACCGCTTGCAATGAGACCGATAATTGGGCACGAACTTGTTCTTGAGACTCTTTCGGGTACTGGTCAATAATTCTATCGACGGTACGCGCGGCGCCAGTGGTGTGCAATGTTCCAAACACTAAGTGCCCTGTCTCAGCGGCAGTAATCGCTGCAGCAGTAGTTTCGAGGTCACGCATTTCGCCAAGCATAATTACGTCTGGGTCTTGACGCAAAACACGACGCAGCGCTTCGGAAAAAGAAGTCACGTCTTCGCCAATTTCGCGCTGGTTCACTACCGACTTCATTGATTCGTGTTCAAACTCAATTGGGTCTTCTAGAGTGATAATGTGCTCTGAGCGTTGCTCGTTAATCTCATGAATCATCGACGCCAAGGTCGTTGTTTTACCAGAGCCTGTTGGTCCGGTTACCAAAACCAGACCGCGCGGCAAATAGGCCAATGCCTTCATCACAGGAGGTGCGCCAATTTGATCAAATGACAAACGGTCAGCAGGCAAGCGACGACAAACTAAAGCCCAAGAATTGCGCTGTTTAAAAACGTTCGCGCGATACCTATCACTGTCATGCTCGAAAGAAAAATCCGTAGAGCCCAATTCTTTTGCTTCGGCAAGCTTGTGCTCAGGAACAATACCCAGGCAAATGTCGCGACATTCGTCTGGAGTTAGTACGTTTTCGTTTATTGCTTTTAATGCTCCTGAGACGCGCATCATCGGACAGCGTCGAGCACCGACGTGAAGGTCTGAGGCTTCTTCTGCAGCAACGGCCTTAAGCCATTGATCAATTAAGCTGTTGGGTTGAATGCTAGTCATTTGTTTGCTCTTGAGTTTGGTTTGACATTTCTTCATTAACGGCCACTGAATCTACTTTCGTTACCCTTAATACTTCCTCTACCGTAGTTAAGCCGGCAACAGCCTTGGCTATAGCATCAGTTTTAAGGCGAGTCAAATTAGGTGAACTTTCAGCCGCAGCAGAAAAATCGCTAGGGTCAGAGGATTGGAATAACGTTTCACGCATCTCTTCATCAAGACCTAACCACTCAAATGCGCCTATTCGACCGCGATAGCCAGTACCACTGCATTGACGACACCCCTGTGGTCTCATTAATTTTGTCCCCTTAGACACGCTCAGAATATTACGTTCGAGCAAGGTAGCGTCTTCTTCACTTGCGCATGCATCACACAAGCGTCGCAACAAACGTTGCGCCAACACACCTTGCAATGATGTAGCTATCAGAAAAGCTGGAACTCCCATGTCAAGCAATCGAGTCACAGCACTCGGAGCATCATTGGTATGAACAGTCGAGAACACCAAGTGACCAGTCAATGACGCTTGAATTGCGACCTCTGCGGTTTCGCGGTCGCGAATTTCACCAACCAATACCACGTTCGGCGCCTGCCGTAAAAATGAGCGCAACACTCTTGGGAAAGTCAAACCAATTTGCGGATGCACCTGGACCTGGTTAATACCAGGAATACGATATTCAACAGGATCTTCTACGGTTAAGATTTTTTTATCAGGACGATTCAAAGTCTGCAAAGCTGCGTAAAGGGTTGTTGTTTTACCCGAACCAGTAGGCCCCGTTACTAAAAATATCCCGGAAGGTCGCTCTATCAAACGAGAGAACCATTTAAGAGAATCTTCATTCATGCCAAGATCTGCCAGGGATATCAAGTTCGCCTCGCTATCCAGCAAACGCATTACACAAGTTTGTCCATTATTAGTTGGCAACACTGACACACGCACATCTAACTTATGGCCATCAACCGTATGCTCAATTCTTCCATCTTGAGGACGGCGTTTTTCAGCAATGTCTAGGCCTCCGCTAACTTTGATATGAGATATCAACGGAGCAAACACTTCTACAGGGTGTTCGTCGGCAATAATCAATTTGCCGTCAATACGAAAACGAATACGCACGCGATTAGCGAATGGCTCGATGTGAATATCTGAAGCACGTTGCTTGACTGCATCGGCAAACATGCGATTAACCAATCGAACAATTGGTGCGTCGTCGCCATCTTCAGCACGCGCAGCCGCCGAAGTTTTGGCACGCGCCTCATTGGGACCGTAAACCCGCTCAAGCGCAGCCATCAAACTGCTAGGTGAAGCTAACACTAAACGTATTTCGCGATCCAGTAAAAAGTTCAAGGTGTCTACCGCTACAGCTTGCCGCGGGTCACTAATTGCCACTAGCAACACACCATCCTTTTCAGCAACTGGTAAAGCTGTCAGCTCGTAAGCAGCTTGAGTAGCTAGCAAAGAAGTTATACGCTCGGCAGGAGTTCTATCTACCAAATCAACAAAAGCCATATTCGCCTGCTTAGCCAGTGCCCTATAAACTGTGACTTCATCGCAAGCACCTTGCGCAATCAGCTGCTCACCCATCAAAACCGAACGTTGCTTTTGCACAGCAAGCGCCTCACGAAGTTGTTCTTCGTTAACAGCGCCGCTCTCGAGCAGCATTTCGCCGATTTTTTTTCTCACTTTTTACGGATGCGCGCGTTCAAAATAACATCTTGAGTCGCAAATTCAGGGTTGTTGGGGTAGCTAATCTTTAATAACCCGTTGTAATTGCCCGGTTGCACGCTTTTATCAATTTTCATTTTGATTTCGTAGCCTTTACCGTCATTAATCGACTTAATTTGATCGACGACAATTGCCCCACTAGCACCGCCGACAATTTCTGCTGTAGGCTTGGGCAACTTAACTACAGCCGCTGTAGCTTCAACTTTTACTGAACGTTGTCTTGACTGGCCTTGGTCAAAGATACCAAAAGCTACGCGCTGAGCTGGCGAATAGCGCACTGGCCCCAAGACGCGTGCTGCAACAGTGAATTCGAGGTTAATGCCTAAAGATGTTTCAGCATCAACGGACGAAGCCATTGGCCCCTGAGAGATATTCGAATTGATAGTGATACGGTATTTACGCGCAACTTTTTCGTCTTCTAATTTTTCTACATCGCCAACCTCTTCAATTAGAATCCCTTTTGGCACCCTAACCCATCGCGAAATTTCGTAATCTTTCATTGCCACCACAGTGATTATTTTTTCTGGTGCTTGTGCAGAAATCAATGACGTCAACACTTCGCCAAAGTTAATGTTTTGCGGTTTTACATCAAACACTGGGTGCACGAACGCCTTAACGCCGAGCGTGGTTTTTCTTTCGAGGAAATTGCCGCGCAGAGTAATGGTTGATGACTTGTCACGCTTATAACGAGAGCCATCGAAAGTAGCGCGGATTGAGCCCTTAACGCCGGCAGGAATTGGTTGGTTAAGCGGCCATACCTCTCCGTAAGAATCAGTATCCCATGCCGGATAAATAGCTGCATTAGTACAACCACAAGACACTTCTATTTCTTCAATGACAATCGCGTCACTACCAGCGACTTCGAACGGGAACTCGAGGTCATAAGTATGCTGTTGGTACACGTCGCCGAGCTCGCTTTCGTAATACTCGAATTTGAGATCGCTAAGCGATACTCCATCGGGCGCACCATCGCCACAAGAGCCAATTAATAGGCTCGCTGCTGCAAAATACAGGCATCGAATGTTTTTCATTGCTAATGGGAGGTAGTAGTTACTCCGAATATAGGAATCTTACGCGTAACCGGCACCTTTTTCCCATCAAAGTAGTGAATTAAATCTAATATCAACTCTCCATCAAAAGCACCTGTCGGCACATCAGGAGTTATCGAAATATGCAAACGAAAGCGCTTTCCAGGTTCAAGTTCTTGAATGCGAACCTCTGTCGCATCAATGCCGTCAATTTTCGCACTAAGCACTTCTAGCGTACCAACGTTTGCACCAACATCAACCGCAGCAAAAGAAGCAACGTTAGACGGCACCTCACCAAGCAACAACTTACCATTCGGGATTAACCATATCGGCGGTTTAGTGTCATAGCTAGCAAGCCCTACCACTCGGAAATTCTTATGGTCACTAAGCAAATTAAAAGAAGCAATGCTGCGCCCTTGTTTACTCTGTGGTGGAAGTATTAATTCTATTGATTGCGTGATGTTGGATTTTCCACTTGGCACTCCAGCAATTTGCAATGGCGGAGACACTGACCATGCCTCTGTGAAACGAAATGGCTGCTGCCCAGTAAATTCAATCGTCAGGCGCTGCTCACTACTGCCGTCTGACTCTGGGAATTCAATGCGTTGCGGATTCTGCCGGAACCAACTCTCGAGAACCACATTTACTAGAAGCTCAATCGGTTCAGCATCTCTTTCAAAAAACAATGTTGCGCCAGTATTCTTAAGTCCTTTAAATCCTGCGGTGTTGAAATCAATCTCGATTATCCCAGATTCTTCCGACGCAACTTCAACAGGGAAAGACCTTCGTTCGCCATCGACAAACACGCGTGGATTCAAACATCCGCAGCTAGTTTCGATTTGGCTTATTGTTCGTAATTGCCCTGAATTGTTAGTAAATGTAAAGCTAACGAGAATTTGCTCGCCAGCCCAACGCTCTCCTAATGACTGTGTGTAATCAGCAAATTCTAAGGCACGTGCTGGAGGATGAGGTTGACTACACGACCAACCACACAACAAAAATGCGGTGGTCGTCAAGAGTTTGCGGTAAAGGGATTGCTTAAGCATCACGAATATACCAATATAAAAGAGTGCGTGCCCCTCTGCCTACCCTTCTACTGTACTTAGTTGCTCTAAACTTGTCTGCTTGCCAATCTTGCCCGCAAGCGGCGCAGGCACTTGTTGCCCGTCCTGACTTTAGCTCTGCAGAAAATTGCGCCAAAAGCTTTTTCGCCGCTCTGTCTATTAACGAAATAGGCGCTGAATATAAATGTTTAGGTAGCGAGCTAAAACAAAAATACGGAGCAACTCTTGACGCCTATATTCTTGGCCGTCCTCTACTTGACGAGCAACTTGGATCAACGCGCAAATATGCTTTTCAGCTAGAGATGATGTCGCGCCAAAACCTCGAAGATGGCTTAGAGCTTATTTGGTGGGGACATAACGACAAACGCCTCATTGGCACTTTGTGCTCTGCTCAACACTACTTTTCAGTGCAAACTAGCGAAGGAGAATTCGGCTCTTTGCTAGGCAACGAACCGAGCTACTACCTCGAAGTTGACGGGAAGCACTTATTCGTGAATGTTAGCGATTCGATTATCCGTAGCTTGCCGGACAACCAAGATATTTCGTCATTCACTATTGCTAGTGAATGGAAAATAGCTGACTTCATCGAGCCACCTAAACCTTAAAGCTCGAGTTCTACGCTGTCTTGGTTTGGCAAGACTTTTTCCAGCAAGGCCGTAGCATTAGCCAATGATGAATCAGGCGCTACCGCCGTTGCAGAAATCATTTCTAAAGGCTCTCCGAGCAAATCTTGCAATTTATGTTCGGCAATTGAATTCATCACCCTTTGAGCAAACATACGAGTGCCTTCGGGGCCAGTATGAGGCAGCATTGCGACCAAAGAATGGTCGGCAACATGAGCTGCAACATCGACGTCGCGAGTATCTAGAAGCAATAGACCCGATAATTCGAGCAGCACCTCTTCACCGATTTCTCCTTCCCAACTAAACGCTGCAAGGCCTAGGGGGAAACGAAAACGGGAAGATCGTTTAAACTCTTCTTCTAGACGATGCTGCCAAAATTCTGGAGTGTGCAATCCTGTTTCTGAGTCAGCAACAGCCTGCAAGAAACGCTCGCGCGCCTGAGGCTCGCGACCTTTAAGGATCTCGCCAATAGAATCAGAAAGTGCCGCAGTATCTGGTGTTGGCAGCGGCGCTGGACGCAATGCAGTCGGCGCACCAAAAGGAGATGCTAAATGCTCTGCAAGGTTCTTGGCGTTAACAGGCATAGCAATCGCGGCTTGCGCGCCAACGAACCTAGCGAGACCATCAGCATGTCGAGCATCGCCAGGAGTTAGCAGAAACAATAAAGAGCGGTGTTGACGCAAGAAGTCTAAAGTGAATTCATGAATCGAAAGAGGAGCCATCAATTCTGGGTCAACAACAACCAAGCCATCAAAGCTTCCGGATTCAATCTGCGAAAAATCACTGCACACGCTTACATCACCAACAGCATCATTAGATAATTCAGCGGCCTGTTGACAAGCAGCGATGACGTCAGCATTTGCTGACAAAACGTACAAAGAGCGGGTAGGCATTATTTTATTATGGTAATTCGGCGTTATGGTGGACGGCTTGAATATCGTCGTCGTCTTCAAGCAAATCGATAATTGCTTCTAAGGATGTAGCTGACGCTTCGTCAATTGCAACGTAGTTGTCAGGAATATAACGCAAAGCTGCATCAAGAACCTCGTAACTAGCGGCTTCGAATGCTTGCGTCAATGACATGAAAGACTCGGTCGGGCCCTCGACACCAAAAAACTCTTCTTGGTCTGTGGTTACGTCTTCGGCGCCATTATCAAGTGCGAGGTCTACTAATTGTTCTTCATCGATTTCATCGCGCTTGATAGCAAACACAGCCTTGCGATGAAACATATAACTTACAGTGCCGTTGTTGGCGATAGACCCTCCACGCTTAGACATTGCCGCACGAATAATCGGAGCAGTACGATTGCGATTATCAGTCAGAGTTTCAATCATCACCGCGACTCCGCCAGGAGCATAGCCTTCGTACATAACCTCTTCAAGAATCTGACCATCTAGTTCGCCAGCGCCCTTCTTGACTGCACGGTCAATAGAATCTTTAGGCATGTTGTCAGCCTTAGCACGATCAATCGCATAACGTAACTTCAAGTTCATTGACGGGTCGCTGCCACCTTCACGCGCAGCAGCCATTAAATGCTTTGCCCATTTAGAGAATGTTTTTCCACGCTTCGCGTCTTCTTTAGACTTAGTGCGTTGAATGTTTGCCCAGTGTGAATGTCCTGCCATGAGTTTATTTTGTGCCCTTAGAATACAACAGCCTTGCGCTAATCCCAAGTATTGGAAGCAAAAAAAAACAAGGTTGGCATGAAAGCCAACCTTGTTTTGAGAGAGGAACAGCAGTTTAGCGCTTACCCCACTGATGGCCACGACGAGCGCCGTGACGACCATACTTCTTACGCTCAACCATTCGCGGGTCACGCGTAAAGTGATCTGCAGCTGCCAAGACAGAGTGTGAATCTGGGTAGCATGTAAACAAAGCACGAGCTAAACCCATGCGGATTGCACCAGCCTGACCTGTAGTGCCACCACCATGAGTGTTAACGAAAACGTCAACCTTGTTATTTGACTTAAGGGTTACCAAAGGCGATTGCGCAACAGTGCAATCTAACGGACGGTCAAAATAGCCGTCGATCGGCTTGCCATTAACAATGAACTCGCCTTTGCCAGGACGGATGCGCACGCGTGCTACAGCATTCTTACGGCGGCCAGTGCCCCAGTAAAAACCATTAGCAGCTGCTTCGCCTGTACGGCCAGTTGGGTCAACCTGAGGAATTTCTTCTACAGCTACGTCTGCTGCATTCTCTTCGGCTGTTGGTGTTGTATTTTCGGTCATCTTTATTAGTTAATGCTTAGAGCTTGTGGTTGCTGTGCTGCATGAGGATGCTCGGCACCACCATAAACGTGTAGCTTAGTTAGCATGTGGCGGCCTAACTTGTTTTTTGGCATCATGCGTTTAACCGCTTTAATTACGATTTCTTCTGGCCTCTCGGCTTGTAGTTTAGCAAAAGGAACCTCGCGCTGACCACCTGGATAACCAGTATGGTGAACATATGTCTTTTGTTCGGACTTAGCGCCCGAGACATGAACCTTTGATGCGTTAACAACAATAATGTTGTCGCCGCAGTCGATATGCTCAGAAACTGTAGGCTTGTGCTTACCCATAAGGACCATAGCAATCTGTGTTGCCATGTGACCCAAGGTTACACCTTCGGCATCAACCACATGCCACTCACGGGCTATGGTTGTCGATTTCAAATGTGATGTAGTAGGACGCATCTAACTTATGAAGCGGGACATCCGCTTATTAGGGTCGGATATTGTAGTGCCAAACTTAGCTTAGGGCAAGGGGGCAATCACTAGATAACCATGTACGTCTATGGCATAGCGTTTCCCACCTATATGCCTATTAAACAAGTACTTATCGTCTGTAGCGAGCGGGTATGAGGCCGTCGACCACAATTCTAGCATGCCGAACCAATCGCTGTCTCCTTCACGAAGTGGCGCCCGAAGTGGGTGCTGCTCCAAAAAAGCGACGTTTTCACCTGGCAGCTCTTCATCGCTATAAGGCATACGAGTAATCGCCCCGCCATCACTCTGAATATGCACCACCACCCATTCGCCAGCTGCGGAAGGCATCCAAACCTCGATTGTTGTTGGGGGTGCGAAATAAAAATGTCCTGCAATTGCAGCCATCAAACTAAGCGCTGTCAATTTGCGAGAATT